>CEOW01059677.1_pt1 | contig 21032 bp, 5 predicted proteins | sample 530621 | NCBI WGS metagenome assembly CEOW01 (sample SAMEA2620734, study PRJEB7988) | marine metagenome | isolation source: saline water (ENVO:00002010), including | reverse complement strand
TTAAGTGAAATAATATTTGAAACATCACCATCATTTTTGATATTTCTGGCAATATTGTCACCTAAAATATTTGCGTATCTTGGATCATTTGCGAATTTCACTGTGCCTATACCAGAAATTGCATCAGTGCCAAGTTGAAGATTAATAGCAGTGCAGTAATGAGCTGGTCTTAGAGTGTTATTTGCTCTATCAATGCTATTTCTTATTCCTGTTTCTGAATCTTGCCCCTTTCTATCAGCAAAATTATCAGTGAAAAATCCATTTTTAAACCTGTCTAAACCATTTGCATCAGGAACAAATTGAGAATTAACATTATTTTCAAGTCTGCTAAGAGAGGTAAAATATTCAACATTAGCTAATCTTTTTTCAATTCGTCCAATATCATTCATCTGATATCTCTTATGATCAATGAATTCAACTTGCGCTTGTCTTGCTGTGTAAAGATATGCTGGTAATGATACTTTTGCAATATTCAATGCACCAGGGATATCACCTGGTGGTATTGGAAAGTCAGTAGGAGTTCCTTTTTTAACTATAAATTCACCATCTTTTGAAAGAAAAATACTGTCTATTCTTGGTAGGTAATATGAATAATCAAGAATAATTGACTCACCATCTGCAACAACATCAGCAGAACTGTGATTTCCATCAAGGAATGATCTTCCCAAGAACTCCAGGGGAGATCTAGATCCTTGTGAAACAGAGTAATCATTTACTCTTGGTCTAAAATCAATAATATCAGTGTGTCTAGTCCCTTCTGTTTCAGATATTTCAGTAGTATAGTTAAAATCATTGTATGAATTCACTGTGGTGATGTCACCCGTATCAGATGAATTATAATTTGCTTTTAAGAAATATACTTTAATTTTTCTTGTAGGAACTGAAGCCTCTGGTTTTCTTACAATTCTTGAGTAATCATAATGAGTGTTGAAGAATCCACCATCCAAATTAAAATTGGATGTAATATTCTTACTACCTTTACTCACATCAGCTGCAATGCCACTTATGCCAGAAGACTGGAAATTAATTATTTCATTTTCTAAGAATCTTGAATCATTTTCATAAATGAAATCTATTGAAGTTTCAGATCTCCTACCAACATATACAGCCTGAGCACCTGATGTTTGACCAATTATATCCTCACCAAGAATTAAGTCATCTGTTTTTGCAGTTGGACCATCCAATGACCCAGCAGTCATATTTGGTGATGTGGGAGTTTCTGATTCATTTGCCTCAAATATACCATATATCCATCTCACATCAGGCACATTCAAAGATATGATTCTATCCTGCACTCTTGTTCCATATGGATAGTTTCCAAATGTTAATCCATCATTTAAACTTGTAGCGGTAGAACCAGATGCAGATTTTGAGGATTTATCAATAACTAAAGTTGAAGCTGGAACTCTTACTTTAGTTTTAGATTTAATTTTTGATTTTCTAATAGTTGTAATAAGAAGTGCATCAGGATCATCAATACCACTTAAACCAACAAATCTAAGAGTTTGATTTCCTGAAGCAAATACCAAATTTTTTGATGTAATTGGTTCAACAGCACCATCAGATCTAGTCAGTGAGTATCTTTCCTCATCAAATGCCAAAAATACTTCATCAGTGCCTGTGCTTACTGTAGAACTCTCACCAGAGGTGTTCAGAGTGACATTAAATGATCTTCTTATATCTAAAGTGACATCACTAACATCAATTGACTCAATATTTTTATTTTGAAGAACACTGTAAAGTGAATTATTACCTGCAGCATTACCAGCAGGTACTTGTTCAACAAAATTAGATTTAAGAATGGTAAAATCTGAAACACTGACTGGATCAATATTCAACAATCCACTACAAATTCCTGCTACTGAGGCTACTGTGCTGATTCCAATGGAAGTTGTATTTACTTCAGTAACTCTAGCAAAATTAATGTCTGATTGACCAGGGACACTAAAACTAACTAAATCACCAATTGTTGTGATCCCAGCAAATGCCAATCCAGGAGATGTCACAATTGACTTAAGTGGACTACCAGTTCTAGCTGTAATTGATGCAATCCCAATAACTCTTGCTGAAGTGGGTACAATATCTGCAGTGAATGTTGATCCAACTGCTGTAATACCAAAAACTGACTGAACATCTGATATGGTATGTGCTGTAACTGCTACAGATGTTCTAGCATCAGTGCCAATTCCATTGAAAACTAGTTTTTCTCCTACATGAAAATCCCCACTCACGCCATATACAGTCATTGCCACACCAACTTCAACAGGATATCTAATGAATCCCGTTGCCCCACTTGATTGACCTTCAACAAATGTAGGTACAGATAATGTATGAGGTTCATTCATTCTGACATCTACATATGTCTGAACATCAAATAGTGATAAGTCCCACTTATTCAGATTTAGATTAGACTCATAAGAACCAGATTCAAGAGAGAAATCATATACTCTTGCCATTCCAATTTCATTACCTGGTGAAATAAATGATCCAACACCAACTCTTTCATCTCTCAATGAGAGAGTGTAATCTGTATTAAATCCAATATTTGGTGATCCATTAACTCTATTGACAGAGAATGTAGGACCAAATCCAAAATTTACACCCTGACTTGTTAATTTTTTAGTTGTTCTTGGTTTTTCAAAGTCTAAAAACGTTGTTCTAGGTCTGTCAACCTCAAATCCTCTCACATATGCTTTTCCTGGTGAAATTTTATAAACACCAAGATCATCACTTGGTACATTACCAAATTCAGTTAGTTGACCAGCATTATAGATACCTCTATTTCCATATCCATTATTTAAACTTTCTCTTACAACAGTCAAAAATTCCTTTATATAGTAATGACCAGATTCATCGAATGTTCTTCTTGCTAATTCATCCTTTAGATTGTTATTAAAGTGACTATCTTTGTTAATGTGTCTTAAAGTGCCATTTTTAACTTCAGCAATTTGAACAAAATTCTGGTCATTGAAGTCATCAGGTGCTTTTTTTGCTAAAGTAGCTGTGATTTTAAGTCTATCAGCGCCTGGAGCGGTATAATTGTTAAATCCTTGAGCATTATCGGTTAAACTTTGATCATTTGCTGAAGAAATCAATTCTTCTTTTACAAAAAATCCAATTCTGTAGCTTGGTCTGTTGGAATATTGGTCTAAAATCAGTAATTCATCAAAAATATCAACAAAATGCCCTCTTAAAAAGTAAATTCCCTGACTTATTCCAAATGCAGACCCAGTTGCAGTGGCATTTTGGGACAAAGTTTGCGCAAAACCCTCTCCTGATGAGATAAATGTGTCTAAAAATGAGATATTTTCATCAGTATTAAGAATTTCTCCATCAGAAAACTGTTCAATATCAGAATCTGACCCTGATGTGATGTAATTTACATATAATGTGTAATTTTCAAGTTCAGAAACTGTATCTGTGATGTATGTAACAACCTTTGCTTTGACACCAGATGATCTTCCAGTGATTTTTTTGCCTACCAACTGATCCAAATAGGCACTTACAGATATACCTGAGTAAGACGAATTAATTTGAACAGCATGAAAGGTGCTAAAATAATTTGTTTGCCCAGGAATTACCTTTGCACCCTCTTTAAAAAAGTGATTACCAAGATTTTCAACCTGATCCTGCAGAATTGACTGCAGATTATTCAGTTCTCTAGCTTGAACTGGGTAGGCTGGTTTGAAAAGTACTTTGTAATAGTTGCTTTGCGGGTCAAAATCATCAAAGTAAGGAGCAACATTAAGGTTAGTTTCCTGTGGCATAATTTTTTAGAACTGCAAAATGATTTTGACGTCTTCTTTTTGAGATGATGACCTGGTTACTGCTGGTCTATTATCAACATGTATGATATTTCCAGAGTATTTTTCAACTTCAGGGTTAGCAAATCCACTAGTGAACTTCTGACCCAAGTAATAATCTCTATTATTTATTACTGTTGATATACCCGTAAATGATGTTTGGATTGATAATGTATTGCCTGAAGTGGGAATAATGTTATAACTTCCACCACTTGTGATTGCTGGAGTGAATCTTAAGGCAGAAAAACCAAAAGTAGGTGAAGAATTTTGTGTTCCGTTGGTATTAAATCCAGAATTTGACCTATCCTGCCAATATTTCAAGACACCAGTGGTCTGATCATAGGACACAACTCTTCCAACTGCTGTTGATCCAAGACCAACAGTCTGAGTTACTATGCTATCTGCTGTAAATGTGGCACTACTATAACCTGTACCAACTAATTTAAGGGCATAAGTAGCACTTCCTTTATCTTGTTCAAAGATTCCAGTTGAATCAAAGACAGTGGGGTTCTCAATCAATCCAACTCTTGCAAATTCATTACCAGTGATAAAGTCAGGATTTTCAGTATCATTTTCAAATCTTGCATAAGCAAGAACATTATATGCACCAAGTTCTCTGTAAATATCTTTTCCATGCCCTCCAGGAGGAGGAATAATCACATTAAACACAGGATTAGTAGTACCAGTTGGTATTCCACCTGCTTTAAGATCAAGAGTGCCATATGTGTATCCTGTTCCACCATTTGATACAGAAACAGACTCAATTTTAGCATCAGCATTTACCACCACAGTGGCTTTTCCACCAATACCATCACCATTTATTGGAACATTTGAATATGTTTGTGCGTTTCCAAGTCCAGCACCCCTTTCTCTTATAGTAATAATCTTAATTTGACCACTAACATCAGCATTTTGTCTTACAGCATAGTCATCAGTGCTAGTTGACCAATTGCTGGGTACTGGAATATAGTTAGTTGAGTCAAATCTTATCGCTTGACTGGGTTTAATAGTGTAAAGATATTTCCAAATATACCCATCACCATTACTGCCAGCAGTTCTTGGTTCTAGATCTGTAAAAGTTGGTTCATCAAGGGATGGTCCACCCTCAAAACTATTTTCAGGGTTTGCATTATTAAACAAACAGATATAAACTCTAAAATCAGAGTTCATAACATAATAATTTGCAGAATATATGTCTGCTGCTCCAGATGGTTGTGATTGATTGTCAATTGTTATATCATTTCTCCACATGTCATATGTGGTTCCAGACTGCCATGTGTTCTTTCTTACAACCTGAGTAATATCACTGCTATTAATCTTCTTCATTGCCAGCATTGTATCCCAATACTGATTAGTTTGATCTAAACTATCCAGTGGAGATGGTGGACTTTGATTCCATGTGCTTTGGTATGAAGCAGGATTAGGAAGTCCAATAAATGTATAATAAGAATTAGCACTGGATTGAATTCCAGAAACAAAATTCTTAGCATTCAGAATACGAAGTTGATCAGTTATTATCGCAGCCATTTTTTAGGACTTTTTTTTTATTTATTAGACTTATTATGAATAACTTGTTGATTTAAGAGCATTAAATCTCTTAACAACAGCAGAAGTAGAAATTCCTGTGTTAGAATAAGCAGATCCAATACCACTCATTGTATGGGCAGTGAAGTCTCTAGGTTTTACTCTATCATCTAAAGTTAATTTACCCCAACTATACTCACCAAGTTCTGATGTTGAAGTACTGGCAAATCCTACAGTAATTCTGTCAACATTGACTGAAACTCTTCTCACTGTAGTTGTGAATCCAGTATTGCCACCTACAAAACATGTTACATCAACATCTTCAAATGACTGAACCTGATAGACACAATCTAATGCTGTTGATGCAATTCCTACTGTAGTTGTACCATCTGTTGATCTTGCAGCAAATGTATCCCCAATTGAAATATTTGTTCCAAAAATAGTGAAATAGTCACTTGTAGAAATGCCACTTATAGTAGCTGCAGTAGATACTAAATTAGTATCTCTCATCAGAGAATCTTTTGGAATGAAGGTATCAAAAATCAATCTATGCTGAGAACCAACTTTTGTTGAACTAATTCCAACAATCATCCCATAATCCCCTGCAAATTCTGTTACATTTAATTTTTCACTAATTGGAGCAGGAGGTTCAATAAGAACAGATGGAGGATTAGTTGTTGTGTATGCAGATCCTGTTGTTGTACCACCATAAGAGACCAATATTGATGTAATAGAACCACCTACACCAATTACTGCTGTTGCCTCTGCTCTACCCTCTGTAGAAGCAGATCCACTGATGTTTGATATGAATACTTTGGGGGCAGATGTGTATCCTAACCCAGGATTAGTTACACTAAAGGATGATACTGTCCCTGCAACAGAAACTAGTGCAGTGGCAGAAGCACCAACAAAATCTCCTTGCTCATAAATTTGCACAATCTTCTGATGTGTGTTCCTCAAAGTGGAATTTGATATCTCATTTACAGAATTGAATGATGGTACAAGATTATTAACATATATTTCTGTAGAGGATGTGGATACATTCTTGATTAGATAAGATGATGGTTTTATGACTGGTTCAAATTCACCTCTATTTTTGCTTACCCTTGAACCATTTACAACCAAATCACTAGTTTGCTTACACCATGTCACTGGTCTAGTAATTGTACCATCAGAACTAATACCAACACCACTATAAAGATTGGTCTCAACTGTATCAATTGTATTGATGCCTGTAATAATTCTTTTATCTTGATTAAGAATTATTGATTGACCAGATCTGGGGTTATGATCAATATCAAGTGAATCACCAACTTTTACTGAATCAACAATATCTCTAAAAACTACATCAATTTCATCACCACTACCTTTATAGAATAATATTTGTGCAGTCTGACCAGATACTGGTGGTTCTTTAAATTCAACAATACTTCCTCCTTCAAAGGTGTATGCCTCATTTGGTTTCTGTAGCACATTGTCAATTAGTATGATGAGTGTTTGTTCAATATCAATAGTTGAACCTCTCTGTGCAGTTATTGAAACTGTTTCACCATTCTCTGTCAGTCTAAATGTTTTCTTAAACCCATCAAATTCATTTTCAAATGAATCTAAGACAGTGAATTGACCCACTGACCAACCATTAAATGAATCAGTTTGAGTTCTTTCAATTGTAAGAGTGAATTCTTCAAATGTTTTTGAAATATCAGTTGGGATGCCAGTCACACCCCCAATGTCAACTGTCAGTATCTCTCCTACCCCATATCCATATCCTCTATTGTTTATAGTAAAGTCAATAACTCCAGTGCCTCTTCCTACAGTAAGATCAACAGTTGCACTTCTTCCAGATCCTACAATTGATGATGAAGTATATTCTAAAGGAATATCTGTGTAAGACAATGGTTCATCAAATACTACCAAAGGTGGATTAGTAAATGTATATCCTGATCCTGGATTTGTAATATTAATATCAATTACATTCCCATTGCTAACAATTGCTGTTCCAATAAATTCAAGATTTGGAATTCCTGTAGATGAAGTTGTTACAGCAACATTTACAGTGGTTTGTATTCCAGATCTATATCCACTTCCACTATTACCAATACTAATGGATGAAACTGTTCCTGCTATAGAAACATTAGTTGTTCCTCCTGCAGACACAAGAGGTTGATATCCAGATCCACCACTTGAACCAACAGAGACAATTGTTCCACCCATAGGGAAGTTTCCAGCACCTGGATCATACCCATGTGGGTCCACAGATCCTTGGAATGTAATAGTTGATACTCCAGCACTTTCAGTAATATTATAATTATTATCTACTGGTTGTGATCCTTTTGGTAGTTGGAATATTCCATTCACTAATATAATACCATTACCAGTTGCTATTCCAGTTACATTACTACCACCTGACTTAAGAATAAATGAACTTGAAACACCAGTAAAGTTTGTAGAAATGTCATCAAAAATATAATTATCAGCGTATGTTTCAGAGGTTGATCTTTGAGCTGCATTTCTAAGGAATGTTCTTCCTTGGAATGAAGAGCTTGTTGTTATTCCAGAGAAATCTCTTGAATCAGGTGGATTTGTAATTGTACCAATAGGATTTTTACCAAATGGAGCTCCAGCAAAATGTATTCTATTTTCAACAATGTTATAATTTCCTCCCAATTTGGTAATTGTAGATCCAACACCATGAGATTGTATTGATGTTCCCAATTTACCTCTTTGGACATTAAATGTGGCACTACTACCTGAACCAGCATCATCAATAACCATGATTTCATCATTGATTTGAATCACATCATTTGAGAAAATTGAATTTACACCAGTTACACTGAAATTGGTTGCAAAAATAATATCTTGTCCAAGAGCAGCAGTGATGCCAGTTGCTACAATTGGGGATTGTATCATATTATCAATTGCTACAAGTGCTTTAGTGTTTTGATTCTTTGATGTAAACACATGAGAATTACCAACACCCACTGAATTCAAAGTAAGGGTTTGTGGAATAACTTTTAATGCGTTTTCTGCTGTATCAGCAAATCTTATAGAACCCTCATCTACCTTAACAACAAATAAACTATCAGGTAGTTTATCTGTCACAATACCAGAGATACTAGTAGAAACAATTCCAATAGATTGAGTTGTTCCAGCACCAGAATTACTATAGTTTATATTTTCACCAGAAACAAAAAAGTGGTTTGGAATTTTAACAACATTTGATGAAGTGTCAGCAATTGATGGGTTGCTTCCATCAACAATTCTCTTGAATATTGGAATACCTTCATGTTTAAGGTCAAAATCTGTTCTTATATCAAATTTTGTCCCTGTGTAGAGTCCTTTTGATGACTTGAGTTTCCAATTAAAGTAATCTACTTCATTTGGATTTTCATTCTCATCAAAAATTTGAAGTTCAATCCCAAATGTTCTTACTTCAACAGCAGTTCCTGAATTAGGAGTATAAGTTATGTCAAGATTACTTGAACCTAAAGTTGATATTCCTATTTGACCTATGCTGCTACCAGTTGAAACATTAGCAAATTCAACAAACAATTCTTCAGTTTCACTACCACTATCAATTGCTGCCACCTCAAATGACTCATAAACATTATTAGTTGTGTCTTTTACAGTGACAAAATAATAACCACTTTGGTAGGGCAGATTGAATGATGTTATTGTATTTGCAATACCAGCCCCTGATAAAGGAATGCTTACATAGGATGATCTAATTCTTCCTGTATCAAGTGAAATTGTACCAATCCCTGTTTCAGTATCAGAAATTGAAACTACTTGAGTGTTTGCTACAAGTGATGATGAGGCATTTGATGTATATTCTAAGATAATATTTGCACCAACAATATTTGCATCAAATGTTCCAAATCCAACAAAATTTGATGATGATGAATCTGCAGTATTTCCATATTCCAGTATACTTACATCTGTTCCATCATGTATGATATTTAATTCATTACCAATGTAATTATCACTATCATCTTCAAACATTACAAGAATTTTTGCAGATCTGAAAGTAGTGGGTATGGTAGCGATTGTGGTGGCAGTCCCTGTTGGAACACTGTGTTGCTCACTGAATGTACTTACTGCAGTGCCTACTGCATGAACTGACCCAATGCCACTATAATCACTTAAACCACTAAATGAAATAACTGATGTATTGTAATTATTTAATTCAAATAAGGTAGGATTAAATGTTAAGTCCCAACCATCACTAGTTACTAAGTAATCATAAGACCCTAAATTTCTACCTACACTTTCTAAAATAGAATACTCATTAATGTAACCTGTTTCAGAATCCTGAATGAGATTCAAGATTGAGAATTGTTTTTCATCAGTGAATCTTGTATCTTTGGCAAATGTAAACATCTTGTTTAATTTGAAAGTGTTCTCAAAACTACCAACACTTGCAAATCTATCAGGTCTTTCATTGCTATTGAATTCATTACTAATATCATCAATAGAAAGCACTCTATTTCCAACTGACTCAAAATAATCAGAAATAATCTTGTTTTGGAAAACTATTTCAGTTGAATGAATTTGATCTTTTATGAATACAGTTCTATCTCTTACATAATCAAAATTATATTTGCAATTTGTATCACTACTGCTTATGATATCAACAATAGTTTCAATATTTGATTCATCAGATCTGACCACTGCTGCAAATGAATTTTCTAATTCACTAACAACTTGGAGATCAGCATACTTAGCGAAACCAGCAGCGTGATTTAAAGCACTTACTGTGCTATCCCACTGCTTGAAAGGCACTTTTGATCTTATTGCATATGAGAATTTCTGATAATATTGATTGTCTGGTAATCTTTGAGTTGTATCATTAAGGAATCCAGCACTTTTCTGCCACCCATTAATAATTGTAGTTCCAGCACCTATTTTAATCTCTGACTTGAAGTCATCTTTGCTTCTAATTAACCCCTGAGTGTCAGAACTTAATCCTCTGATGCTATCATTTATTCTAATTTCTTTACTAATTGAAATTTTTAGCATCTCAGCAAGAGGATCCCATGACTCAACAATACCAAAATTTGATGAATCCTCATTTATAGAAACTTTTTCACCAACAATGTAATTGTTCTTGGACAAAGTAATATCAAATACAGGGAACTGATGCTCTGGAACAACTCTGCCATATATTGCAGACACAACTGCCCCAGGAGTTTCACCAATTGAAAGAACTTCATCTAATGAATATTCAACAAAAGCACCACTACCTCCAAGTTTTGGATCAACTGATGTAATTTCAAATAAAGAATATGAATAGTCTTCAGAATTATATCCTTTTCCTGTGGTGTTTAGTCCCACATCAATTTTTTCTACAAGTACATTTGCACCGACTGAGAATGGAAAATCTTCTTGATTATTGAAAGTTGTATTCAAATAAAGTTTTACTCTGTTGGTGGTTGAGTCAAAACTTAGTGAATTAATACCAACACCATTAGTGTTGTTGACTGGTAGTATTCTTGGATTTACATCATTTAACCCAGTGGTATTTTTAAGAATATTTACAACTTGATCACCAAGATTAAATTCCAAATCTACACTGGTGATGACTTCATTGGATACTACATCAAAAACAACCAAATCTGGAGCGATCAAATAATTACTACCTGATGAAGTGATACCAATCCTATCAAATGATGCTAATGGTTGAACTCTTAGTATCTCTGGTAAATTCGCAATTGGTCTTAAAGTTCTATCAGATGGATAACCAAATCCAATACTGTTAGAAACAAACTGATTTTCTTGAATTATTCCTATTGATGAACTTTGAACATCAAGAAGTTGATTTTGTCCTTTATCTGTAATGATTGAACTGATTCCAGGTAATGACTTGTAACCCTTTCCTCCAAAATTTATTTTTATTTTATTAATTGGACCATTTGATGTTTTTGAAGTTGTTTGATATTTTGTTTTTGAATTATTAATATCATATTCAGATAAAATTCTTGGTTTTTTTGGAACATTGTATGTGAATGTTGTTGATCCAACTCCAGTTATAATCTTCTGACCCTCATATGCAGATTTTTGAATGTCAATCTGATTATAATTTTTTACACTATCATCATCAGAAAATTCACTCTTTGAACTTGGCGAAATAGTAAGATTTTTCTTTGTGAATTTGTACCATAAATTATTTGGTACACTATCAGTGAGGGTGATTGTAAGCGATGCATCTGCATTGATTCCAGCTTCACCACTCTTAGAAACTTCAAAAGTGTTAGTTGTTTTTGATGATCTAAAAATATTTGTAAAATCAGAATCAGTATAAATGTTCATATCAAAAGCAGAATATGTTGATCCACTTGATACAAAACTCAGAGATTTATCAGAAAGATCAAAAACAATTTTTTGATTCTTTGATGCTTTAACTAAGGGGTTAATTCTTGATATAGTTCCATTCTCTGCACTGTTTATTATTACAAATTTTTTGTTTTCAATATCAATTTTATTCAGTGCAAGTTTAATTTTGTCTTTTGTAAATGGAAAAACATAATACATTCCTTCATTTTCTAAACCACTTATAATAGTTGCTGATGGTGAATAGATTACCCTATCGCCAATCTCATATTCATGGTCAGTGAGATTTATTGTATTTTCACTAATATCAACATCTGCTGCAAGAAAATTCTTTGGTCCAAAAACCATTCTTCTGTTAAAGTCATTATACTTAACTGCAATTGTAGTAGTATCATTTGGATTAAGATCCATGAATACAATATCATTCACCTGCATCTGATGAGTAGACGCTGTTGATACAGTAACAGTATGAACACCTATCTCACCTTTTATTACATTGCTGTGATTAGTCTTAAAACTATGATAATCACCAGTTCCTTCAGATGTAAAATATAAAAGTCCAGGTAAAGATCCCAATCCACTATATCCACCACCAACACTAGACAATCCTACTTTATTGGATGAAATACCAATTGTATTATTTGTAAGTGGTACAGCATACAAATTAGAATATGATGTCAGTGGAGTGTAAGCAATCCCAGCAACACCATTCCATGCTGAGATTGCCACCCCAGTGAAATTATTGTATATTATCTCATCATTAAGACTGAGCTTATGTTCAGGAATGTATATTGACTGAGATGGAATGAAAACTTGTGTTCCACCAACTCCTGGAACTGAGAATGTAACTGTTTTTCCAGCACCAACTACATCTGTGATTCCAGTGCCTACAGCTTCAGATGGTTCAAAATAATACTCTTCATTTAATTTGAATTGTTTGGTGGTTTTACCAAATCCAACATCAAATGATAATTTTCTAGGATCCTCAGTCAAAATTTGAGAATTTGGATATGATGTTCCTATGGTTCCACCATATTCTCTAGAAACTCTTATTCTACCACTCTTTTTGTCAATATTGAGAACTTTTAATTTTTCAGTTTTTATTCCAATGATATCATTTGGTCTTATTCTTGGAAAATCTAAAATTCCAGACACATAGAAATACGTTGTTAGTCCTGTGACTGAGGTTGCCCCAATCCCCAGTGATAACACAAAATTATCTGGTCTTACATTAATATTAAAAGTCCCTTGAATGTCATTGAAAGACTCAGATGCTCCTGATATTCCTACTAAATCTTTATTTGATAAATTATGTGGTAATTGTGTGAATGCCAGTATTCTTCCTAAAGAATCTGGGAAAAACTCTGTATCATTAAATGATGTGCTTGTAGAAGCAATAGATACCACTTTTTTGCCATCAATCCTACTTATTTCAGCACTAGCACCAGATCCAGATGTTTGTGTATTATTAAAAACTAATTTGTCTCCAATTTTAAAATTATCACCTTTATTAACAATCTTTATTGACTCAACAGTTCCCACAGAAGTATTTGTTATGTCAATAGATTGATTTTTAATTTTTGATGAATTGTATATGTAATCATATCCACTAGGATTTGAATTCAATCTATATGGTTTCGTATTTCTAAACCAAGCATCCTTTTCAATGTCATAGTCATCATGATTTGATGCTAATTTAAAATTGAAACTTATTGGTTCTGAATTGAAACTATTACCAATCAGATATGGGAACTTAGGACTTCTAAATCCTTCAAATGGACCAGAACTACTGTTTACATTTTCTATTGTGGCAAAATATGCATAGATTCCATTTGGATAATCTGGTGTCACACAAAATCTACCATTGTGCTCATCAAGATCACCATTATTGTTAAATACAAAATCTTCAACAAAGAATCCAGCTTCATATAATGATGTTTCAGGTCTGTTAAGTGTGTTTATAGACAACTGATATCCAGGGACCATGGCACTGATAGGTCCTCCATTTGGATTTTTAAATCCATACGGTCCATAGATTGGATGACCATCATATGCCCATCCAATGATTGGTGAATGGAAATTATTAGATTGTTCTTCACCAGTAATTGCATCTCTTCTTAGTTCTGCAGTTCCAAAGATTTCACCTGAATCAGATATAGGGTTCAAACTCTCTCTTAACTTTCTGGGAGCATAAAGATGACTATATTGTAATGTGATATTCTCATTGTTTTTTGTAATTATCCCATCATCTGATGTTAAAACATCAAAATTCTTGGCAAATAAATTGACTGTCCATTTTTTGATTATAGGTTCAACATTTGCATCAATAATTGGGGAAATAACATTTATTGTTGTAGCATTATCATATCCAGATCCACCATTCACAACTACAATTTCTTTCAATTGTCCGCCAGAGATGATGGGTGTCAATTTAGCAAAAAATCCAGTTTTTGAAATGATCTGTAAATCAGGAGGAGAATTGTATCCAGTTCCAGGATTATCAATAAGGACTTCAGTTATTCTACCATTGTTGATGATAGGTGTTACTTGACCATCAGAACCTGCAGATATGGAAATCTCTGGCAATCTATTGAAATTAAAAACTTCTGGAGATCCATAATTTAAACCACCATTAGTAATATCAATTGATTCTAATTCACCTCTAAAAATAGGTTGTACTATGCAGTCAAATTTTTGACCAGTAAGTGTTGTAATACCAATTAGTCCATCTACTACCACACTGATTGGTTGATAATTAAATGATCCATCACCTACTGTTTTTATATCAACAAATATATTATTATCATAGAAAAAAGATGCAGTATCACCTACACCAATCTCTGATAATCTAAAATTATTGTTATCAATCTTATGAACATAATAATCTGTATCTTCAGATAATCCAGTGACAGTGTTCACACCAATAGTATATCTTACTTTTTCTTTGTTCAAAAATCCATGATCAACAATATTAATGATATTAGTAGATGTACTTACTCCAGAGGAAATTAGTTGCTTTCTTCTATTTTTATAACCAGTGCCTTTGTCAAGAATAACAAAATTAGAAACTTTCTTCTTCAAATTAAAAGAGTCAATACTTTGTAATCCCTCACCAAAATCTGTTATTGAAATAGTATTAATTCCTGGTCCAGATTTTGCATCAAATTCAGATTTGTGTAATTTGATTTTATGTGGATCAACTACTTTGACAAAATAATTTGAATCAGTAGATAGTCCAACTGCTGCTTTAGATCCATATGTTTTATAAACTACTTTTTCACCTGTAAAAAATTTATGAAATGTGCTAAATCCAATGGTGGCATCTGTTGCACCAACACCCAAAGCAACATGTGTTGTTATTCCACCTCCTGATTCACCTAAGAAATTTACTCTGTTGACTGTGTCAACTGTCTCTACATTTACTAAAGCTTCTGTTTTTGGATTACCACCAGTGATTGAAACAGTGGGAGTTGAAACAAAATCAAAACCTGGATTAATAATTCTTATTTCTTCTAATTGACCAATAACCCCACATGTGCCTGTGGCTCCAATGCCAGTCACATCGCTTATGTTCAATAGAGGTGGATCTATAACATCATAATTTTCTCCTCCATTAACAATCTCCATTGACTTGATATCACCAAAGAATATCTGATCATTTGATTTGTAATTTAAAATCTCAACACCATTTTTTAGAATACCACTAAATCCTGGTTGAGTGTTATACTTATCCTGTTTTTTAACTGGTTCAATAAGTTTCCTGTAAATTTTTTGAGGTGATATTTTTTTGTCATAAAAAACTTGATAAGTAAATGTATTATCAATTATTGGACTATCTGCAAGAGGAGTTATGTATTTTTCTTCATTAAGGTCAGAAAGACTTTTTGCAAGTTTTATACTGAATGAATTATTTTTACCAACTCTTTTAACAAAATAAACACCTTCATTTAAATTTGTAAATTTATTGATAGTAACACTTTCAATAGATTCATCACCTTCAATAAATTGATTATCTCCAATAATTATATTTGGCTTATAGTAAACAATTTCACCAGTGTACAATCCATGTTGTTGATTGAAAGTAAAAGTATCTCCACTAATATTTGAACTTGAAAATTTAATTACTTTGTTATAAGTGTCTAAAGTAATATTATCATAACTTGGGATTGAATTAGATGATACTAATACCTCACCATTAAAGTTCTGATAGGTGTTTATGATATTGGTTGTAGATGTATTTAAATCAGAAGTGTACTTGTAATTTCCTCTTAGAGTCTTATTTTCTATAAAAAATTCACCACTTAAATCTGATATAAGCACATCAAATCTAACATCAATTGAATCTTTTGCCCTTCTGCTATTGACTGTGCCCTTTGCTAAAATCTGACCATTCTTTAAAATTTCAATTTCATAACCTCTCTTAAGAATTATTTCATCATCTGTAGTAATTAAATATCTTTTTTCTGAAGCATCAAGTATGCTTATGTTTTTTACTTTGTAATTAACTTTTAGATTATAAATCCAGTCATCAGTTTTTTTATCATTTGATTCAATTCCTAGGGATTGAATTTGTATTGTCTCTCCATTTGTAAAATTTTTAGTTGGTTCATTGATCTGAAGTTCCTTTAGAGTTGTAGTAATTCTAAATGAAATTTCTTGATCTAATGTAGAACAGAGTGAATCAAGGTGTAAATTAGCACCATTTTTAATAGCAACATCAATACCACTAACACCAAAAAATTGGTTTGCTGATTTACTTGTGTAAGAAATAATTATTTCATCATCATTTTCATCATATGAAATTAAAGATCCAGATGATGGAAATCCAATTGTAGAATCAACATCAATGACACTGGAGTTTATGGCAAGATCATTGATTATTTGAGTTTTTGGTTCATCTTTAAATTCACCAAGAATTGAACCATCTAAATTTATATCTCTTTGATATCCACTATCTACGCTTATCTGATAATAATTTCTATCATCAGTTGTAATGACCTCAACTTTGGTTACTGTTCCTCTAGCAGATGTTCTGCTTTGGACTATTTCTTTCCCTCCTAGTTCAAGTGGATTTCCCTCAATAGCTTCAATTACAAAATCCTTTGTAATAAGATAGTCAGAATCAGATGGACGAAAGAGATCCTCACTTGGTTTACTAATTAATACTTCTTCCCCATATATTGCTTGGAAAAGAATTTTAAGTGATTGATCAGTGCCTTTTGAATTATAAAAATCTTTTACATTGTAAAGAAAGTTTCTTTCATTTAACCCCTTGTATAAACTTCTTCCTGAAAATCCTGGGGCAATTTGTCCTTTAAGTTTTTTGAAAAATTCTTTTAGAAATAAAACATTCAGATTTTGAATTGTTGCACCAGCAGCATGTTTTTGAGCTAATGATTCAGTAAATACTAACTCTTCTGGATTGTTGATAGCAGAATATGAAGTAATACCACTGAATCCTCTTTTACAACCTGTGAATGAAAGATCTGTTTTTTCAGTATAAAAAATTATCTCATCGTCAATTTTAATAACTCCATTTCTCTCAGGAAATCCCTCAGTAAAATTAGTTTCTGATGAAGTTTGTATTGTACTGTTGAAGTATGATATACTAGATGCAAGTCCTGTAGATTCTTTGAGATTATAGAGGTTGTCAATTTTTACATAAGAATCAATATTATTCAATAGGTCAAATGTTGCACCATCATTTTCTTGGGAAAGATAGTATTGTGACAGAAATTCACCAAGAAGAGGATATTCATCCTGAACATACTGAGGAAGTTGATTCTGTACAATGTCTTGAAACTTTATCTTATCTACTGCCATTTCTTAGTAGCCGTATGGTGAAGGTGAAGGACTTGGTGAAGGACTTGGTGCAGGGGATGGTGAAGGGGATGGAGATGGTGTAGGTGAAACAACAGCAGGTGAGGATGTTATAGTTCCACCACCTCCACCACCACTTGTTACCATTCCACCTGTGCTTACAGTTGATATAGTTGTTGTTGGAACTATAGTTTCAGTTTGAATAGTTGAATAAACCTCAGATCCTCTTACTAATGATTTCAATGCAAAACTTGGACTTACCAAATAGTTACTACCAGAAATATCACTGCCTGAAGTAATTCTGTCCTCTTTCATCTCAACACTTACATTTTTCATATCAATTTGTAGATACAAATCTTGAAGACCAATGATATCATTAGAGTATGGTGAAGCTGAAATTTCAATTGTATTTACAGAGTTTTTAACAATTGATGTGCTAATAAATTTAACTGCATTTAATCTGATCTCACCTTTAATATAATCAATTGTTCCAACGTTTCTTTTCACAATAACTGGTTCAGATGGTGAATTTAATTTAAACATTATGACCTGCCCAGTTTTTAAATCAGAATTAGCAATATCACCAAAGTAAAGTGTATCAGAGTATCCTCCAATTTTAAATCCTGATGACCTTATATTGTATCCTAGTATCACTCCACCATGAACAGGAAAATGACCATGATTTCTAACATGGAATCTGTTACCATAACAAATCTCATACTCTGCAAAAGTGTTGACACTGGCAACAAGATCTCTTCTCATATCAATTTTTGTAATATTTGAAGACACTGATGTATGACTATCATCAAGAATTTTTTGATACTTGCTATACTTAAATCTGCCACCAAACTTATTTAACTGAGATGATTTGGAGTAATTTTCAATATTGGTTAATATTGATGATTTAACATCTGCACCACTTGTAGCAGCATTAATATCAAAATAAACACTTGAGTCTGCCTCAATATACAGGTATTTAAGATCAACAATTTCAGGGACAATACCAGCAACTGAATATTTTTTTAATTTATTGAGAACCTCTCTTTTTGTTGCTGATGATACATGGGTGCCATTTTTTGGTTTGATGCTAATGAACACTCTACCAAACTGTGGTGGATTAAGATCTTCACCACCAAAAGCAGATATTGAATCTACACCTTCATATATTTGAGGTATGATTGCCTCATAGTCTGCTGCTGTTACAGCTCTGTTTCTTGATGCATAGATTTGTGTGGAGTACTTTCTTATTGAATCAACACTTTCAATTGATGTACCACCAGATGATGCCTCATCAGTTGTTATAATTGAAATACCAGATGTAATAACACTACCATTTTGATCTGTTACCTTTCCAGCAAAAGAAAAAGAATCTATATTATTTGCACCATCTCCATTACATGTAATATAATCCACAACTACATATCCAAGATTTTCTTGATTTAATTTTTTACCAAATACTCCATCACCAAAAAGCAATTCATATCTTTCATTGGATACTTCTTGGATGAAATAAACTTTTGATTGTGAGTTTACATCAAACAGACTATCTGATTGATTGAATACTTCTTCTACTGTGCTTGTTTCGCTAGGTTTAACTACAACTCTTATCAGTTGTGTATCAATTCCAGCATTAGTTAAGATATATTTTTGATTAGGTGTTCTTGGATCAACAGTGAATACTTGTCTGATATAATTACCTTCATGTATCTTTAGATTCTGGAATCTTGCTACTCCATCACTATCTACAGATACTTTTGTTTTTTTATTTGTAGAAAACAGATAGTTGGTTGATCCAAATGTGCCACTTACAACTGCTACTGGACCTGGTTGTAATTCTACAGTAGTGATGTTAGTGTCTGATACATCTACTTCAAAGGATACAGTGGCAGTAGATGATCTTCTGGATGTTGGAACATATCCAATATTTCTTGCAAGAGAAACAATGTTCTCTCTTAATGTTGCGCTATCAATGAATACTTCATTGGATAGCATGTTTGCATTGTATGATGCAATGTAAGTGTTGTATGCCAGTGTATCAATAATCGTTGACATATTGGATCCTTCAAAGTCATAATCAGTGAAGTTACTGTTAGACTTTAGATAATCCCTTATGGAGATCTTTATTTGATCAAAATTAAGATTACTGAAATTGACTAAAGGCATTTATCTGGTGGATTCTAATGAGAGTGAAAGTTCCTGTGGAGGAGCATTTATACCAATAACTGAAAAACTTACAGTTATGTTATAACCAAGATCATCACTAGTGGTACTTACATTCACATCCTGCAGTTTTACTCTTGGCTCAAAGTTTAATATAGTATCTCTTATTTCACTTCTGATTGCTGCAGCAGTTATTCTATCAACAGGTTCAAATAATAAATTATGTACATTTGATCCCAGTGCAGGATTGAATGGTCTCTCACCAGGTTTTGTAAGGACCAGATTTCGCACAGATCTAGCGATAGCATTCGCATTCTTAAGTGCAATCAAATCTCCATTCATGGGGTTGATAGAGAATGTTGCACTTATATCTTTGAATGATTTACTAATTCCCTGTACGGGCATACTAATTGTGTAGAATATACCTTATTTAGTGTCAATCTTCATAGATTCTACATTCATCAGCATCAGGTTCCACTTCACAAAAAAGTTCTAGTGCTGTTGGATCATGGTGATCACCAGCTTCAATTTCTTTCTTATGGTTTTTTGCATAAACTTCTAGTTCATGTAGTTCTGATTCAATGTGACGTCTTGCCTGAGGTGATGTTGTTGGATCCTCAAGGATCTTCTTATCTACCTCAATGTGTTTCTCTATTGATTCCATCTTCCTCTGGAGTGAGTGATTCGTTAGTATTATTTAACCTCTCTTGAGAGGTTTTCCAGAAATAAGAGTCTTGATCTCCTAACCCCATCCTGTCATATCCATTCTCTACCTGATAATATTCTGTTGAAACTTTGAAATCAGGTGTCTTTGGATCATCTGGTGTGAGACTATTATCATAGATTCTCATCCTGTTATTAGGATAGAGAGCATACTGCCCATTGACAAGTTCAATTAAATTATGTGACTTGTGTTCAGCAGGATTTTCACTGGTTGCATAATCAATAACATCTGGGTCTTGATGATAATTATCAATTGTACAGACATAGGTGCCCTTCATGGTCCCATGGTCTCTAGTATAGATCTCATAGTCCATAGATCCAATGAATTGTTTTTGAACAGCAACAACACCATAATCCATACAATTCCAGAACTGTAGATTCTGTAGTGACATATCAGGGTCTGGAAGAACAGGTTCACTCAGGAATGCACTGATAGGTAGTTTGTCATACATTGCAGCATAATCAGGCAGATAGGTTTCAAAGTAGAATGCTCTTCCTGGTATACTCTTGGCAGATACCCATACACCTTTTACAAACTCTCCGTGCCCACTCTGATGGTCTGTAAGGTACTCTTTTCTTACCCAGACCTCTGTGGATGGTAAATTGCAGATTAAACATGACATAGGGTTTTTTGCGGTTTTTTTATATATGTTTACAATAAAAAAAGGGCAT
>CEOW01086489.1_pt1 | contig 21241 bp, 14 predicted proteins | sample 530621 | NCBI WGS metagenome assembly CEOW01 (sample SAMEA2620734, study PRJEB7988) | marine metagenome | isolation source: saline water (ENVO:00002010), including | reverse complement strand
TTATGCTCGTATTCATCATAACTTTGTAAGCCACGTTCTCTTGCTTGATTTTGTTCTATAAGTTTATCATAGTTTTCTGTGATAGCATCTGAACAATCAGTAATTTCTTTGATGTTTAACATTTCATCAAACACTTTGCTAGGATCTGGATACACATTTCTAATAATATGTGTATAACTTCTGCTGTGAATTGTTTCTGAGAATGCCCAAGTTTCAATCCATGTTTCTAATTCAGGAACACTTACCACAGGTAATAATGCTAGATTAGGTGAACGTCCTTGTACACTATCTAATAGTATTTGTCTTTTTAAATTTGATGTAAAGATATGCTTTTCAAAGTCTGTAAGGTCTTTGAAGTCTTTTGCATCTTTTAGAATATCAACTTCTTCAGGTCTCCAAAAGAAACCAAGTTGCTTTTCAGTTAATTTTTCAAACTGCTTGTATTTAACCACATCAAATCTCTGGACATTAACTCCGCCGTTAGGGTCCAAAAACATTTTTGCTTTAGTATGATGTTTTTTATTTTTTGCATTAAATACTGTCATTATATTTTACAACTGTCGCAATCGTCCTCGTCTTCAAAAGTATCCACTGTAGAAACCATATTTACTTCTAATACTTTTCTACCTTCTTCTTTCTCGATATCTATTTCACCTTGTCCATCATGTGTGTTATTGTAATACAACTGCTTACCACCATATTTATAAAACATGATGAGATGTTGCAACAACAAACTCATAGGAACTTTTTCATCGTCAAAGTGTTCTGGATTATAAGATGTATTTACCGAAATACCCTGGTCTATGTACTTTTGTAGGACCGACATAATCTTAAGATATCCTTCTGGGGACTTTTGGTCCCATAGTAAATCGTACTTGTTTTTTAATCTTGGATAACCCGGTACTACTTGTTTTAATACGCCATGTTTACTTTGCTTAACACTTACATAACTTCTAGGAGGTTCTATGCCGTTTGTACTGTTACTAATTTGTGCTGACGTTTCTGCTGGCATAAGTGCCATCAAAGTACTGTTTCTAATACCTGTTTCTTTTAATTGTTTTCTTAATCCTTCCCAATCAGCACGTTCTTGATGTTTTACTAACTCGTCTACATCTTTCTTGTATGTTTGATTAGGTGTAATACCTAAACTGTATTTTGTTTCGTTGCTCTTAGGACAAGCACCTTTCTCTACTGCCAAGTCTGCACTTGCTTTAATTAAGTAGTAACTCCATGCTTCTGTCCATGTATCAACCATTTCTAAATTTGGTTCTTGATATGTACTATCATTTTTAGCCATCCAATATGCAAAATTAATAATACCAATTCCTAGTGGACGTCTGTTCATTGTGCTTTTATATGCCGCTGTAATTGGATACTCTTGATAGTCAAGTAATTCGTCTAATGCTCTAACAGCCAAATCACAAACTTTTTCCATTTGTTCTAAACTTTTTATGGCACCCCAATTAATTGCACTTAAAGTACAAAGGCTTATTTCCCCTTCTGGATCTTCTATATTGTTTAAAGGTTTTGTTGGCAAATCAATTTCACAACACAAATTGCTTTGTTTAATTGGAGCAACATCTTCAATAAATGAGCCGTGTGTATTAGCATGGTCAACGTTCATTAAATATATTCTACCAGTATCTTTTCTTTCTTGTACAAAATTACTAAACAATTCTACTGCTGGTATAGACTTTTTCCTAATGCTAGTTTTTCTTTCTGCCGCTTCATATAGTTCTTTAAATTTATCTTGGTCAGTAAAGAAAGCATCATAAACTTCTGGTACATCATTAGGAGAGAACAATGTAATATTACCGCCCTCAATCAATCTTTCATACATAAGTTTATTAAACTGTACACCATAATCCATATGACGTACTCTATTATCTTCTGTGCCTTTGTTGTTCTTTAACACTAGCATATCTTCGATTTCTAAATGCCAAATAGGATAGTATAATGTAGCCGCTCCGCCTCTTACACCACCTTGACTGCAAGACTTAACTGCAGATTGGAATAATTTATAGAAAGGGATAACGCCTGTATGTGTTGCATCTCCACTCCTAATTTTGGAACCAATTGCTCTAATTCTTCCTGCACCAATGCCAATGCCTGCCTTTTGACTAACATACTTTACGATACTGCTACTGGTTGCGTTGATACTGTCTAAACTGTCATCTGTTTCAATTAGTACACAACTACTGAACTGTCTTTGTGGTGTACGCACACCAGCCATAACAGGAGTAGGCAAACTAATTAAAAACTTACTAATAGCATCATAATAATCTTTGATGTATTTCATTCTTTTGTCTGCAGGATACTTTGCAAACAATGTTGCGGCAATCATCATATATGCAACTTGTGGTGTTTCAAATATTTCACCTGTTGCTCTATTCTGTACTAGATACTTGCCACGGAATTGTTCCATAGCCGCATAGGTCAGGTATTCGTCCCTACTGTGGTCTATAAAACTTTGTAATTCATTAATTTCATCTTTAGTGTATAGGTCTGTAAATTCAGGATCATAAAATCCTGCATCGATATTTTTTTGTACAATGTCACATAAACAAGGTGGTTCAAATACACCATAAACCATTTTACGCAGATGGTAGTTAATTAATCTACCTGCTACATATTGATAGTTTGGTGTTTCTTCTGATATAAGGTCAGCCGCACTTTTAATAAGTGTTTCTTGAATATCCTCTGTTTTGATTTTTTCGAAAAATTGAATTTGTGAATTAATTTCTACTTCACTGGCACTTACGCCTGTTATGCCTTCAACGGCATACATTACGACTTTGTGTAACTTGTCTATGTTTAAGTCTTCTAGTCGTCCGTCTCGTTTCTGTACTTGCATTGTCTATCCTGTATAATGTATGTAGAATTCCTATTATAACATCATACAAAAAGACTGTCAATGATTATATTATAGGAATCGTGATATCTTTTAAATCCTGAAGAACAATATAATCATTACTCTTCTCAAATAAAACCTTTTCCCCAGGTATAAGATTGTATGCAAAACCATCGAAAATAAAAATTGCTCCATCTTTTCCTGTAACATGATTACTTATCACTTTCCACGATGTTCGACATGGTTCTATGAACTTTAAATTCGATAATATGTTGTACATCAAAATAGAAATACCAGTGGTACAAAAATATCCATTTTCAATAATTTCAAAAGGCTTCATCCAACTCTTTGGAGAATAATAATCTAGATAACGACTGTGAATTTTTACAGTAGAAAATGCTTCCAGAACATCTTTTTCTGTGTTTGCATTCTTACGAATTGACCTGAACTGTACTAGGCGTCTATCGACGTCTGTGTGTTTTTCGAACATTGTTTATTACTATTGTGATTTCCACTTACGCACAATGTATTTCATTACTACATTGCTTGTTGGAGGAGTAACATTGTTGTCTGCTGTAATACTCACAGTACCATTTGCCATTGAACCGTTAAATTCAACCGCACCCGAATAGTAAACATTTCCATTTGCATGATAATCATGAGACGAAGAACTAACATCTTGTAACGTTACAGAACCTGAAACATTACCATTAGCATCTGTTTGAGATAATGGATTAGCATTATAAATTAATGTACCTACTTGATTGTAATATCTTGTAATAGAACTATTACCACTATCTAATGCTTGACCTACTAAAGAGTAATCTATAAAGAATGTATCAATAGCAGTAGAGTCTGTTCCTAAATCAGGTAGAGCAATACCTGTACCTGATCCAATTGTTAATTGCTTAGGCTGTGAATAGAATGTATCTGCTGTTCCAGATTGTAATGCTTGAGTAGTAAGTACTTCAATATTAGTTTTAATTGTAACTAAACCTCTTTTATCAGGACTATTTGTTTTGAAGTATAATTTGTTTATTACTTCTGCAAAGTGCCCTGCTTCGTCACTACTTGCAAAATCTATTTCACCGTTTGTAGTATCTACATCTATTTTCCATGTACCTAAACTTTGTACGTCTGCATTATCACTGAACTTATCATTTATGAATACGTCAGAAACAATATTGACTTTATTATCACTTAAAACTTTTGTCAACCAAACTTCTAATTTTGCTTTTACTGTGTTGCCGCTTCTTGTTGCGTATGATCCTGAAGTTAAACCTAATGCACCTAAACTGTCAACGGTGTCTTGTGGGTCATTGAATAATCTATACTGAGTTTGGTCATCACTAATAACATATATTTCATCATTTGTATCTGGTTTCAAATTAAATGAGAACCATTGATTTTTGCCGTTTACTAAAGACATTATTCCATTTAATGTTGTTTGACTAGATGTGTTTAGTAAGTATGCTGGTTTAATTGTAAGACCATCTGCTGTAGTAAGATTTGATACATTTGGATTAAAATTACCTGTTACATTGGCATCTACAGCCGCATTAGATTGTATAAAGAATGTATTGTTTGTAATATTACTAGTATCTGCTAAACTGAAATTTGCATTATTTATTAATGTAGTATTGGAACTACCTGTTACAATAATGCCTGTAGTTGTATTTGAAACGTATCCATGTTCTGCACTAAATACCTGTATAATATTTGCAGTACCTGTTTGTCCTACGTTTACAAAATCTAGCCCACTTGTTATACCACCTGTAAGTGCGGCTTCTGTAATTGTAAATGTTCCAGAGCCACTATTAACACTTGCTACAGTATATGGACTTCCAGAAACTAAAGTAGTGTTACCTATAAATGTAACGTTGTCTCCATTTCTTAAACCTTCCACGTTTGCTGTAAGTGTAACAGTATTACTAGAATCAACTGCCGCTGTTACACTTCTACCTGTTGACCAACTATTAGAAGGTAACGTTACTGTAAAAGTATTTGCTACACTATTTGCTGATATAGGTAAAAGTTTTTTATGGTAGTAACTGTTAGTGGATGCTGTAACTGTTCCATCTGTTGAACCACCTTCTGTCCAAACATAGCCATTATATCCGCCATCTGCATTTGCTAATTCTGTAAATGCAATATTTTCAGAACCTGTATCAAATGTTATTGTCGAATTAGCAAAATCTACTGAACTTGTAACATTACCAATACCACTATAAATTGTGTTATTAGCATTTGCAGAATCTACAGTTGTAAGTGAAGGATCTTTTGGATCTTTAGCAAAAATAATATTACCTGTTGTGATGTTGCTTACATTTGCAATACCTGAACCTTCTGTAACAACGTCTATGTGTTTTTTCTCTAATCCAATAAATCCTGTTCCTACTTCTGGATTGACTAAAACTAAATCACTATCAATATATCTATATGAAGGAATATTCATATTAGCATGGAACCCTGTTAAAGTAGAACCACTTGCTATAGTTGTGTTTGATAAAATGTGATTTACATGTGAATTGCCATAGTATGTAATTGCAACATCATCTGAATTAGTTGGTGCATATCTTAAATATAATGAATGGTCACTAGTACTTAAATTACCACTTACAAAATTATAATCGAATGCTGTATTTACAGTTGCACCTGTTCCACTAGAATCACCGTGTTGTGGTTTGTTATTTACTAGAACTGTAATATCGTCTGCATTAAAAACTCTTGTTGTTTGGTTTTGAGTAATGAAGTTATTGCCTGAAACTGTGTCATCAAATACTGTTCTTGCTACAGAAGTACCATTTGATAATGTTAAGTTTGCTGAAGATACTAAAGTTGTATTTGCTTTCCAAGATTTTGCTTTTGTTACGCCATCAAAAGATCCTGAACCTTTTGGGTATCTAATATGTGGAACAGTAAATTTAATTATTTGTGCATTTGCTAAACTTAATGTAGATGCAGAAGCACCTAATGTATTTTCAAATGATACAGTTTTATTGTATGTTGAACTAATTAAATCATCTGTATCAGCACCTATATAAATTTGTTTGCTATCTGTAGCAAAACCTATTTCTCCAGGTCTAAGAGGTTGAGGTAAATCTTGCTTTAATCCTCTTCTCTGCTGGATTCTGCTGATTATTATTTTTAAATTTGCATCGTCTTGGTGTGACATGTAAACTCCAATTACTTTTAATAATTGTATTTATCACTTTCAGCAAATATAGTTAATTCAACTCGCACAAAGATTTTCCAGATCCTGGGTCTTTTGGAGTAAAATGGTCAACAAATTGTTCTGGCATTGCTTCTATGCCTTTATATGTAGAGTTTATACACAATAAATTGTCAATATTTTTATTTACAAACTCCTCAAATTCACTTATCCAGTTAAATTGTTGTTTCCATTCTTCGGAACCATACACATAATCTTTGGTCATATTACAACCTCTTATGGTAACATCTTTAACTGTGAGAGCAAATAAATTAGGTCCTGGTGTTGGCATAACATTTTGATACAAAGACATTACACCACAATAAGACATTCTGCCTGAATAAGACATATTCTGTAATGCAGAAAAGAAATAGTCGTTGCCTACGTTTTCATGATATGCATCAAATGGTCCATACTTATTTAAAATTTTTTGTATTCCTGCTATGTTTGTTTTTCTAGGTACAACTATACCTGTACCACCTAATTGTTCAACAAGTTTTGCTTTTTCTTCTGTACTTGTAATACCATATACTTTTGCACCCATTAAATTTGCAAATTGCACAACTAAATTACCTACACCACCTGTTGCTCCACTAACACAAACAACATCACCTTCTTTTATTTTAAGCACTCTAGTTAGAGAGTAATATGCTGTTTTACTTACTAAACTAAACAATGTAAGATAACGTTTTGCAAACTCTACACGGTCGCCGTCTATATCAAGTTTAAAATGTTCTGTATCAGAATTTCCTACTGCATGTGTTCTCCAACCTAATTTGTGCCACAAGTAAGTGCCAACAGGAAAGTCTTTATTTTTACTTTCCACAACCATGCCAACTGTTTCACCTGGTATGCCTTCTCCAAGTTCTACCATAGGATAATTAGGAAATGTTTCAACAGGGTTCATTGAAATTCGCATGTAAGGATCTGTTCCACACACAAAATTTTGTATGTAAAATTCTCCGTCTTCTATTTTAGGTATTGGTTTTGTAACAACTTCAAAATTGTCTGTAGAAATTTCTCCTACTGCATGTTGTTTTAAAACTACTTGTTTCATAGTGATGCATAATAATCTGTAAGTCTTGTTTCCCAAAGGTCACAATACATTTCAAACCTTGCACCTTCTATAACAAACTCTTTAAATTTATTATCTCTACTGACCATAAGTATAACACCTTTTTTAATATTTGTGTCATACATTTCATTATGTGCCATTGCATAAGCACAACATTGTAAATAATAGTCTTCAATCCATTCTTCTTTTTTAATTTTTTTAGATGTTTTAAAGTCTATAATTGCTTCTTCGCCTTTATGTATTCCAACACAATCTGTTGTCCCAGCATATAATCCAGGTGCAATTAATCCTATTTCTGTTCCCCAAACTTCATCTATATTTGTAAATCCTTCATTTATAACTAAGTCCGACATTTGTTTTGCCATAACACTAACCATATTAGTACCAAACTCAACTGTCTCGCCCAGAATATATTTTTCTATTGCATTATGTACTTTTGTTCCTAGTCCTGCACTTTCTTTACTTACTCGATTTGCTTCTTCTTCGCCTACACGTTTACGCCATGCAATTAAGGCTGTTTTGTCTGAAGTCTTGTCTAATACTGTTGTTACACTAGGCACAGGTACATTGTCATCTCCGACATACTGTCTTCCTTGCGGAGTGCTTTTGCGTTCTAGTATTTTGTAATCGAATTTAGGTTTTAAAAGCATGTTTTTTCCTTAAGTTGTATTATAGCATTTTCTAGTATTTTAGTCAACCTGTCATATATTCAGCAATTTTATCGTGCCAATTTACGCCATAATGAATAAGGTCTCTAGCACATGCATTCTTAATTTGTTCAGGTGTATGTATATTTGGATCTACAATTTGTAATTCTTTTCCTAATATAGGTATATACATTTTTGTTAATGGAGGTGCAATTATATCCCAATTTATAAAATCTTTTATTCCTTGAAATGTATTCTTTGCATACATTTTTAGTTCAATATCATGTGCTTTACAAAAATCTTCTATAGCAGATATTGTAATAGATGTGTACATATTTTTAGTTTCCATATTAATTGCAGTATGAATATGCTCAAATTCTTTCAAAAATACTTGTTGATAATGTACACCGCCTTCTATGATTCTTCTGTTACTAATGTGTGCTGTACGTTCACTATGTGGCACACAGACATAAGTTTTTTCAAACGGTTTTTGTTCATATAGTTGTCTTAATAAAAGATAAACTTCCATAGGACCACTTGCACTTAGTCCACAATTAAAAATAGGTAAATTTTCTCCTATTTTATTCCACCATATATCCTTTTCTGCTGTACCTACTCCTTGTGTATGGCTACAACCAAACACAGGTATAAATTCATTTGGTACTAAATCTTCAAACTCCAAATCACTACGCAAACCAAGAGAGTTTATATTGTAAGTGATTGGATTTCCTTTATCATATGTTGACCACCATTCTTCTTCAGACATTCCTATATCTGTAAAGTTTCTAACAACTCTGTCTCTTATCTTTGCGTTGTTAGGTTCTTTTACTTCATCTCTTACATCTGAAAATGCTTCTAGCCATTTTTTTGTTGTAAAAGGAGTATCTAAAGAAAGATGTTTGTATTGTTTTGGTAAATCTTCTAAATGTATAGAGTAGTCTCTATGTCCAATAAGGTCATCCTTGTAAAATTGCCAAGAAGCAGGAACAAAATCCTCTTCTGTATAAATGTAATCTCCTATATGCATTCTTGTGATACCCGCTGTAAAGGCTTTCACAAAATCAGGAAAATCCATTCTTCTTTTTTCTAAAAATGGTGTTAGCAGTTTTTCGTATAATTCACTTTTTCTCATAGTACAACTCTATCCAAGTATTTATTTCCAGGCTCTTTAAATAAATTAGCGATATGGCTATGCCATGTTACACCGAAATGAACACAATCTCTGGCTACATGTTTTTGCATTTCTGAGAGAGAATGTTTCTTAGGGTCAATAAACTTAATATTTTTTAATTCAAATGTGGCTGTACGCATTGAGTTTGGCACAGGCATTTCCCACTCTATACAATGTTTGAGATGTCCGTATGTAAAAGTTGCATAAATGTTTAACTCTATATCATTTATTTTACAAAAATCTAATAATGCACTATAACAAATACTTATATACATGTGCCTTGATTCTGAATTAAAACATTGATTTAAGTGAAGCCACTCATCTAATGTGCTTTGATAAAACGATCCACCTTCGTGCCATCCTTTATTGCTTATGTGTGCTGTTCTTTCACAATGAGGTAAAACAGCATACGCCTTCTTGAAAGGTTTTTCTTTGTAAAGTTTTTTTAATGTAAGTAGTGTTTCTACAACACCATTAGATGACATTCCCATATTAAACCTAGGCAAGTCCTCATCAAGTTGATTGAACCATAAATTTTCATATCTAGTACCAAGTCCAAATGTATTACTGCAACCAAAAACAGGAATAAATTTATTTGGTTCCAAATCTTCAAATTCTAAATGACTACGCAAACCTATGGAATTTATTTGATAAGTTACATCCTCATAATTTTTTCTCCAATTTTCTATACTCATTCCTACATTTAAAAGTTTGTCTAATGTTCGAAATTTTCTTTGTAAATAATCATGGTCTTTTAAATATTTTGAACGTGTTGCACTTTCTTCACGTAATGGTCTTCGGTAATCATAAATCATAGGAAGGTATGCTGAAGAATCCATATTTAATTGTGAATATGTTTTTGGGCAGTCTGCTAAATTAATACTGTATGCTTCATATTCTTCTTTGAACTCAGAAGAGGAGTACCTTTCTCTAATGTCTTCATGTAAATCTTCTACATCGTAAGGAGTACTCCATGCATGTAAATGGCTTATCGAGCCTGTAAAAGTTTTCATATACTCAACAAAAGATAAATCTTCTTTCTTTTTGTACGGATTGGTAAGATTTTCTAGCAGAGAGGTTTTCATACTAGTATTTATTTTTGAATTATGTAGGTAGGTCTGCTTTTACGTCTTGCATTGCCTGGTCACCTGCCATAGAAGCAACATCTACTTCAGGTTCTTCTTCAGCATCTGGCTCTGCCATATCATTTGGGATTTTGCCTTTAGGTGTAATTACTTCATCATCTACACTTTGTACAACATCCATGTCATTTAATGTTTGTTTTAATTCGTCGGTGCTCAACAGAAAACCATCTTTTCCCATAAGGTCTCTAAAAACTTCTGTGGGGATTTCGTCCATATCACCGCCAACTACTTGTGCAAGTCTATCTCTGATAGCAATTTGCAAGTCGTCGAAGTAACTTTCGAAAAGTATTACTTCACGGATTTTCATGTTACACCTCAGGTGCTTCTACAGGTGCTCTACCTAGTGGCTCTTCTTCAGGTCCTGCCGCGGCTGGAACATTATCAACAGGTGCATCCATTGGTTCTTCAGCACCAAGTCCTGCATCCATCGGCTCGCTCATCATTGGAGATTCAACACCAGTTAGTTGTCCTATTACGGCATCCATTTGTTCTTTACTGCCTTTGTTAGCAACAAGTAATGCATCTAAGGCTGACTCAGCCTCTAATTTAATGCTTTGTGCCTGTTGGGCTCCGAACTCTGCACTTAATTGGTCTGCTATTGCAGGTAAGTCTTCGTTAATCATTCTGCCAATTCTTTCAATGTGACCTTGTACATCATCACTTAATGCTCTAAGTGCCATTACAACTTCTGCTTGTTCAACTTCAACTTCTTCTGCAATCATGTCGTTGATGATATCGTCAAACATACTTTCTTTTTTGGCTTGTTTTTCTTCATCGGAAGTGTCGCCAGTAATTTTATATGTTTTACCATCTACTTCAAATTCATCTTTACCTGCCGCAATAGCATCTTTTCTAGCACCAGTAAATTTATTCTGTTCAGCAACTTTTTTACCAAACATTTGAATTCCACCTGCTACTGCTTCTTCTTCTAAACCGTTTAAGAAACCAACAACTGCATCTCTGCTTTTGCCACTGACTTCTGCAAACATATCTAATTTTTCTTCTATTGCTTTAAGGGTATCAACATCTTCAATTTCCATTCCAACTTCTTTCGCTAATTCTTTTAAGAGGTATTCATTTAGTTCAGTATCGGTAATTGCTCCTAAATTTTCTACTTCTTCACGTGTTCCGCATGAGGATTCCATGTAATCTTTTGCGGCTTTTAAAACTATCGGTAATACAAATTCATCATCATATGCATATCTAGAATCTTTTCTAAATCTATTCATGCATTCTTTACTTGCTTCGTCCATTGTGTATCCACTGTCCATAAGTGATTGCACTTCTTGTACAAGATTGTCTTTCATTTCTTGCATTGCTGGACTTTCTGCATACATGCCTTCGTTAATCATAACGTTGATAACATCTCTAACGCCTAAAAACTTAGCATAGTCTGGATCTAAGTTGAATTTTTTATTTGTATTTCTGAGTCTAATAATATGTGACTCTGCTTTTTCTTTCACAGTTTCAAGTTTTTGCTTGGAATGGAAGCCTGCAACTTTTACACCATGATTTTCCTTAAGATAAGAATTTATTTGCTTAATTCTTTCCTGAGGAGTTTGATTAAAATTTGTAATTTTCATGTCTTATCCCGATAAAGTTAAAATTATAAATGTATTTATCAAAAAGAACAAAAATGATGTAGAAAAAAATTACTAGTAAGAGGTGTGTATGTGTGAATGTAAAGATTCTTTTGCATTTCTCAAAGACATAATGGCTATCTCTGCTCTACTTTCAGTAGAATAAAATTTTGTAGTGTCTTTTGTAGTTTTCATTGTGTGCTTGTAAAAGATTAAATCGTTGTAATGCTTAGTAACATGACGTTGATATCTATGCAATGCTTTTTCTATGATTAAAACAGTATTTGGTATCTTCTTTTTAGGTGTTGTAGATAATGTTTTAACAATTCTTCTAGCAGTTTCAGGTAACATTACGTCTTTGAAAACAGGTTGCCTAGAACTTGCTTCTACTATATCGTATAATCCTGTTTTTTTCTTTACAGAGAAGAATAAATTTTTAGATAAAACTTTTTTAGTTGCTTGTTCTAACTTTTGTGCTACTTTGGATTTATCTATTTTATTTTTGTTGCGGGTAGATTTTAAATTTCGCTTTGCCATTGTCATTTACTCTTAATACTAACCCACGTTGTCTTAATTGTTGAGCAGTATGTAACTCATTTTCATTGAGCTCATACTCATATATACCTTTTTCATGAGATAATTTATCAAAGAATTGAAATTCTTTTGAACTTACTACTGTGGGACCGTTTTTTGTAGATAATACTCTCATATTATCTCTTAATTAATTTCGATTTTGTTTTTGGACCTGGCTTCTTGTGTGCGTGTTTAGTCTTTTTAGGCTTTTTTGGTTTCTGTACAACACGTTGAACATCGTTAGCAATAGGTTTTACTACTGTCGCAACTGCTCCTGCACTCATTCCACCTACGGATGCTGTTTCATATATAATATCTGAAATCTTCATACTTGTATTTATCCATTTTTAAAAATTTTATCAAATTCCGGATACACTTTCAACCAAGAATCTAAATCTGCTTTTATATTATTCAAAATAAATTCTGAATTTTTATGAAATACCTCAAAATTGTGTTCTGCAATTTCTTTATTTAAGGAAATTATGTTATCCCATATAGCAGAATTATCTTTTTTAATGTATAATACTTCTAAATTATCAATTAAAATATCTATTTTTTGTAATAAATTTTTTTCTGTGTCAAATAATTCTACATTATCAAACAAATGATTGTATGTTTGATATCCCATCTGTTGTAAATGTTTATAAATTCTATCTGGTCCAACAATCATAAACGGTTGTTTCATCATAATAGGTTTGAATACTTTTTCCGTAAAGAATAATTCTTTACCTATACTTGATTCTGTGATAATTTGTATATCACAGTCAAATAATCCTTCAGTATCTCCTACACTTTTCATATGTACAACGTCATCATTTCTGTTGTCATACACTAAAGGATAAACATCTCGTAACTTTTCCAGATATGTAGTACCTTTTTTAATATCATCTAAGTTAGTAAGATACTGTATTGCATTTGTTACAACTTCATCGAAAGGTACATCAGGCGAACTGAGAACATTATCATGTAAATTATTATGTAATATTGCTCCTAGTAATAGTGTTCTGTGGGGTCTTGGAGCATTATTTAAACAGTTAAACAAATACTTTTTATTATTGTTAAATTCGTATTTTGTACCAATATCTAACTGCAACATGGTGTCTTCTTTGTAATTTCTTGTGTATAGAACGTCATATGTGTCGTATGCAAACGTTTTAAATATATCTGATATATTGACACAACTATTGCCATAAAACACGTTAGATAGGGCGTAATGCGTTGTAACTTGGTGTATAAACTCAAATATGTTTTTGTCGCAATGACCTTCAGCACTATTTTCAAACAATATTGTTGCATTTGGATTATCTGCTATGTAGTCAGGAAGAAGTGTGTGTATTAAATTAAATTGTTGCCAAGTATTAAAAATAACATCAGAAGCAAAACCATCCAATGAAATTACATGTAAAACAGGTAAATTATTATGTAGGTCTTCTGTCCACTCGAAAAAATCACTCATTCCAAAAAGTGTATCCACAGAACTATCAGGAACATGTGATACATCATGTCCACATGCACTCATAAATTCTTTAAAAGGATTTTGTATTTTGGATATTTTCACAGTAGTATTTAACTACTTTTTCTTACGTCCGGACTTCATGTTGGCACACCAGTGATACATTTTTGACTTCTCACCACTGCTGTCTTTTGCTTTTTTGCGTAGACTTGTTACTGAACCTTTACAACTTGCACCTGCACGTTTTACTCTGCCTGGACGACTTTTGCCTTTCTTTTTGCCGTCAGCAAAATTTTCTATAATCTCTGCTGGAATTACATCTCTGCCAACACGTTTTGCTTGATACACTCTGTGAAAACCATCAAGTATTGTTTTGCCATCTACATCTAACAGTATTGGTTCATCTAAATCAACACCTACATCTGGATCAACATCTATTACTCTACTAAAACGGTCATCATGTGCTTCGTCATCTAAGTCTGCTACTTTGACTTTGATTAGTTTGGTCTTTTTACCTTTTACATAATCTTTAACAGCAGGATTTAGATTTCTTTCATCTAATTGTTCCAGTTCATCTATAAATGGTTGTGGGTCCATGTCTTGATTTTCAAACTCATCTATAAAGTTTCTTAATTCAACTTGGTATGCTTTTTTTAAAATTCTTGGATCTTCGTTGCCAGTAAAGTTGCTAATCTTTTTTTTAACTGTATTCATATTGTCATCAAAGCCATGCTCTTCTTCTCTGTCTTGGCTCATATAGTCCCAAACATCTTTAAGCATTTTAACACCATTTATATTTACATACTCTCTTTTTACATAAGTGCCTGGAAAATTAATAACTTCTGCTTCTGACATTTTAGATTTAAGTAAATCTTTAAAATAGTTTTCCTGCATTACTGCTCTATCACTTGTTTTATCTTTGAATACATCCATTACTTTTTCTATGTCTGCGTCAACTATAATTGCAGGAACACGTTTAATACCTAGTATATTAGCGGCATCATATCTATGATGACCATTTATCAAGTATCCTCTTCTATCTAAAATAAAAGGTCTGTCTACTTTTTTAAGAAATACGTCTTCTGCTTTTTTACTTAATCCATCTACACGTTGAGATTGTACAGGTTTTATTTTGTCTATACTAATTGTACCTTCTTTGTATTTTAAATCTGATTTATCTAAATGTTTTCTTCTAATTTGTGGCAATTGGTTTCTATCAAAATGTTTATCACTAACACCTCTATTATAACTTTCTTCTATACCTTTTCTTAAACGTATAACACCACAGGCAAGTCTTTCTCCTGCATTACCTGTTTTTAAACTTTCTTCATCTCCACCCAAACCTAAGTCATCTTCGTCTGCATGTATAACCATTGCTCTGCCTACAACACTTCGGTCACCACTCAAATCAACACGTCTTGCAACAATTTTGAATCTAGCAATACCTTGTTCATCTGCTACAATATTGCCTAAGTCGCCTACATGTCCTTGCATTAAGTCACCATGGTCAACTCCGTCTGGATTGTAATGACCTCCAGCACTATCACAACCATCACTAAGGTCGCCAAACTCATGTATATGTATTCCGTGTTTGCCAGGTTTAAGTCCTTTAATTTGTCCTCTGATTATTGTAGGTTTGTTTGGTTCTTGTTTTAAAACAATACCGCCTGATATATCGCCTTCAACATGTTCTAGTTGAACTACTGCTTTTACTATTTCTTCTGCTTCACTGATTGTGTTTAAAGATTCGCATTGGCAACTTTTTTCTTTTGTTCTAGGACAACTTTTGAATTCTGATGCTCTCATTATAACGTACCTTTCTTAAGACTCAATTGAGCCCATTGCTCTCTACCAGCACCAGCCTGTGTAGGTATTATACTTATAGATGTTGCCATTGCATGACCACTACGTCTAAATGCAATTAAATCATTTTCATTTTTAATCATAGCAGTTTTTTGATTAGGAATACTTATCAAAAGCAATCCATCAAAATCATCTCTATCTTTATACCATAGGAAATTTTGTTTGAGATATACATTCTCAATTTCTTCTGCGTTAGTATTGTTTGCTATTACATCTGCAATAGGACCAGCATAGTTTTCCATATCCATAGAAAATAAATCTAATGCAAGTTGTCTTCTAATTTTTTGATTGTCTGAATCTGTAGTTGGTAAATCTTGATTTATTCCATTTATAAATTTTGAAAATCCTAAACTTCCTCCAACGGAACCAATACTATCAACTACAGTTGGAATACGGTCTGCATATTTTTCTATTATGGCTCTTTTTGCTTTTTGGCTTCCGCCACCATAACCAATTCTTCCACCAGTACTACTAGTAGCCGCTTTTAATTCTACTTTACCAATACCTTCAATTTCTAAATCACCTTCACCAGATGCTAACCTTATCTTATTACTTAAACAGGCAAGTCCATATTCTCCTGGTCCTTTTTGATTTACACCAACACCGTATGCTGTTAATGAAACAAATGCTTTGGTGCTTATGTCATCACCGAATACATTTGCAAATGTGTTTAATGGCTTATCTAATTCTTGTATGTTTACAACTGTACCAGTCTTTTCTAATCTATCTATAAACTTGCTCATAGTACCATAATCACTGTCTATGCTACCAATAATTTTTGTTACATCTTGTATAACTTTTGCTTTTTGTTTATCCGATAAAGGTTCATCCATCAAAGGAAAACTAAATGCTTTGTCTAATGTTTTACCTATATGTTCACTGTTGAGCAGTTTATAAATTCTATCTAACAAATTTGCATGTTGCTCATTTGTAGCATCTAATCCACTTATAGTTTTTATTATATTGTCTTTCTCGGTACTTAAATCTGTATATTCATTTAAAAGTTTAGTTATATGTTGTTTGCTCCATTCTTGCAAATTTACTTTTTTCTTTTCTTCTTCTGGCAAAGCATCAACATAAAATCTTAAAATGTTTCTAGCACATGCATCATCTCCTGCATCTGCTCTTAATTGTCTAAATGCATCTAGCATAGAAGGTAAAGGTATTGCCTGATATGCCAACATTTGTTTTTTCAAATCACCAACAGGAAAATGGTCTGCTAAAAGTTTGTTTATAATTTCAATTCTGTTAAAATCATTAACACTTTCTTTTGCCATTTTAGTTGCTGTTGCGTACATAACTGCTTTGGCATCTTTACCATAACGTTTTTCAAAATCACCTTTAGACTTCTTCATGCCTTTTACATATTTTTCTTTGTCTTTCTTTTCGTCTTTTGTTAAAGGTCTTTCATTTACTTTGCTTTCTTTTTTCTTTTTGCCTGCACAATGAGCCTTTTGACTAAAGCCTTTTGGATTACTGCAATTGATACTTGCTTTGTATTTCTTACTCCACTTTTCTAATACTGTTGATTCATTTATAATACGCACCTGTTCTTCTAATGGTAATTTGTCAAACTTATCAAAAGCACTTTCTCTTCCAAGCATTCTTGCTCTGGCTTCTTGAGGATCAGGATTTTGACGTCGCAACGTCTCACGTTGCATTAATTGTCTACCTAAGGCTAAATGACCTTGGAAGTCATTTGGTGCTGAACCTTCTAATTTTTCTTTCATCATGCTTTTTAAAACAGCCTTTTTGAAATTTTCATCATTGTCTGGATTTTTAAGAAAATCTACTAATCTGTTTACGTCGGGTCTGACCATATAATTTTGCATACCCGCATTCATCATCCTATCAAATTCAATATATTTGGATCTGACTGCTTCGTAATCTGCTTCTGTGGTGTTTTCGCCATCATTTCTGCCTCTTCTACTTGGTGGAGGTTGAGAGCCCGTATCACCGTAAATAGCACCTACATCATCTCCAGGACTGCCGTCTGGATTTTTTCTAAAATAGTTGCCAGCACTTACTGTATAATTCATTTTGATATATTCTGCCGCGGCTTTTACAGATGCTACCCATCTTGGTAAACAACAAACTGTTGGATCTGGCTGTGGTCTCCATTCGTGGTCACCGTCAAATGTTCTAGCAACTTTCTCCAACATGTTTGGGCCTTGGTTGTCTATACCCTTTTCTATTTTAAGGAAGTTTGCCAAGTTGTTCCAATTTGCGGCATCTTGAATGCTGTTAGATGCTTGACCATCCATGTGTTCAACGCCAGCGGCATCTATAATTTTTTGGTCTGCTATTACTTGTACACCTTTTGGTGTGCTTTCCATTACTTCTCTAATTGCTTTATAGAAACCATTATTATTTTTTTCCATGTTTTGAACAACCATAGACTTAATCTTTTCTGATTCTGCACCATGGTACTTTTTAAAATCATATGCCGCAAGTGCTTTGGCTTCATTGCCTTCATCTAATATCCAATTAATAGCACTACTTCTATTTAAAGGCTCACCTGAATATTCATTTGCTAATTTTTTAGAAGGGATAAGTTCTTCGACATCTCCCATTCCTGCTCTGCCGTCTAATTTACCAGTGAATTCGATTTGCATTGATTCTGCAATGATGTTTCTATCTCTGCCATCTAGCATCTCATATTTTTCTTCATTTCTTAATGTTTTATAATGTATTTTATATGTATCACCAAACTTATCCATAAGTTTCACATAATTTTTTAATCGCCAGTTTTGACTCATATCACCAGTTTTTTGTCTTTTTTGGATTTGGTCCATTCCTTCTATAGCATCTTGCAATGGTCCCCAATGTGCGGATGGTACAACATAAAAGACTCCTCGACTTTGTTGGTTAACTCTTTGTGCTCCTTCTATTACTTCTCTTTGCGTTCTAGAATCTACATTTCCGTTTACTATAGTATCAAATAATTCTTTTTCCATAAACGAAAGTGAATGTGCAGGAATATTAATTGTTGCAAATGAACTGTTTCTGACATTTTTCTTAAAGTTATCTCTGTCTTTTGTTAATTGTTGTTTACGTTTGATAGCATCATCCTGACTGTCAAATCCATTGTCTACAAAAATTTTGTCTAAACCACGCATGAAGTCTCTAATTCCTTCGAATCTAGACTTTATAGTATTTTTTATTTCATCAAATTTATAATAATAAGGATAACGTTCTTTGTTTCTATAATAAGAACCCAACATTTCTCTTAATGTGTCTGTTACATAATCATTGATATTGTGAACAGTTCTACTGTCTGTGGTATTCCTAACAATATCATCTAACGTGCCTTGTATATTTTCATATTTGTAAGTTCTAACACCTAGGAATTGGTCTCCATCTCTTTCGCCTAATAAATCCATGTACTCTTCTTTTTCTTCATCTGACATATTAGGTAAGTCTCGTACTTCATCTCTACTGATTCCTAATATGTTTGACCATTCATCATCATCTGATTTATTTGTATCATAAAATTTAGCAATTATAGGTGCCATTTTTTGCAATGTTTCAACTGCTTTGGATTTATCTGTTTCATATTGTTGTTCTAAAAACGCGAATCTTCTTCTCAACAACATTGTGTAATTGCTTAATGCTACATCTTCGTAAGAATCGTCACTATAGATGTTTGGATTATGATTCCTACTAACAGGTTCATTGTAAGAATCAAATTGTTTTACATACTGAAGCAATTTAGTATAACTTGGTCTATCAAAAATCATTCCTGTTTGCAAGAATAATGGTTTACTGCTATATCCTGAAGTTGTCAATTTGTTATAAAAATCGTTAAACTGTCTTTTTTCACTTGCGTCTTTTATTAAAGATGAAATTTCACTTTCAATATCAGCAGTATCACCTAGCCTATCTGGACCTAAACGAACATCAATTGCCATTTGTGTAAGTTTTTTCAATACCTTTGAATCAAACTCTTTATTGTTGGCAACATTCCACATGCCTTTTGCTATTGCTTCTACTTCTGGTGCTGAAACAAAGTCTGGTTTTCTTATAATGTCTTTTTGAAGTAATTTATTAATACCATCTTTAACAATTTGTACTTTTGTTTGTTGATTTAATTTTACAGAACCTGTTTTTCTGTGGTCCCAAACTAAAGATTCTATTGCTGTTATTACATTAAATTCAATTTCTCTTTCTGTGATTTCATTTTTCTTTATGAAACTTCTTAAGGCACCTATACTTTTTGCATTAGGCTGTTGCCTTGCTAATCCAGATGATACATCTATTGCCAACATACCCAATGCTTCACTGAATTTTGATAAACTTTCACCTCTCAATTCTATTGCTGTTTCACTAGGTGGATTCATTGCTGGTCTAAAGTATGCTTTTATTGACCGGTCTTGTTTAACTTCTTTTACTCCGCCTCTTTTTGAATATTTTATTTTGTCTAATTTTCTTTTCAAAGAACTGTCGAAATCGTCTAAACTATCTGAAGTGTTTTCAAGATATTCCATCCATTGTTTTTTCCACTTGATGTCTGCTTTTGGATCTAAACTGTCAGTTGCTCTTTGCAATCCTTCCATTGCACTCAACATAAGTTTAGTAAATTCTAAGTATTTTCTAGAACTTATCATTGCTTTTGATGTGTCTAACAAAGGATCTGCAGAAACATCTGAATACTGTCCTTTTAGATTTTCAACTTCTTCAACATCTCCTTGACTGATATCACTTGCTTTTCTTAGTAATCTTGATAATGCTTTTACATAATCGCCTTGATATTGGTCTGTGTGCCCAGCAACCATTGTGGTAGCATATCTTACTACTGCCTTAAATACTTTATCAAAGTCTTGTTCGTAGTCTTCGCCACCACCTATTCTAAACTCTATAAGATTTGTGTTAGTTTTAGAATCAGTTTGATTCTTAAAATGTATAGAACGGAATTTGTCTTGGCTTATAGCCTTTTCTAAAAATGCTTCTGCTTTTTTTATTCCTTCTGAGCCACCTTCTTGTTGCAAAGTTTTTACAGCATCTTCTAATTCTCTGTATTGGCTTTTTGTATAAGTGTTACTGCCTCTAAAAAATGTGCCTAATAGATATTGGTCGCCTAATAATACAGCCATTTTAACTTTATTTGCTATTACTTTGCTTGAACCTGGTTTATAGTTTACAGTTTCACCATCTTGTGGATTGTAACTCATTGTGACGTGTAATCCAGTACTGCTGTTTGTAAGTGCTCCTTCACTTTGCAGGAACTCAAAAAACTTTTTCATTTCTGCTAACATTCTTCTTGGAGTACTAAACACTGGTGATATGATTTCTGCACCTGTTCCATATCCGTCAATACTACTGTCTGACTCTACTGCATAATTTTTTGTACTACCACTAGTGTTACCATAGTCGCCATGTTCCACAGAGTCATCTGAAAAAGCACTATTATTTCTAACAAATGCTGAAACAAGTTCGGCAACTTCACCTAGATTGTTTCCTGTGCTGTAATCAATACCATAATCATCACAAAATGAACTCATGCTGTACCAATTGTCATTGATCCAATCGTCATAATCATGATTTTCACTGGCTTCTTCATATGCATTTTGTCTTACATCGTCATCTTCTACTGCTAATTCTCTTAAATATTCTCTAAAGTCTGACCCTCTGTATTCATCAACATATTCTCTTGCCCAATTTTCATCTTCATA
>CEOW01058466.1_pt1 | contig 21285 bp, 16 predicted proteins | sample 530621 | NCBI WGS metagenome assembly CEOW01 (sample SAMEA2620734, study PRJEB7988) | marine metagenome | isolation source: saline water (ENVO:00002010), including | reverse complement strand
GTTTGTAATGGGAATAATGCTGATCAAGATTGCTCAGGAGAATGTTTTGGAAATTCAGTAGTTGATGAATGTGGAGTATGCGACGGTGATAATTCTTCGTGCGCAGATTGTTGTGGCATACCAAATGGAGACGGAACCTCGTGCGACGGTGAGTGTGGCCCATGCGGAGAAGGTTTCCCAAATGGTACTTGTGATTGTGATGGTTCTTTACCCGAAAATGGTTATGATTGTGACGGGAATTGCTTAAACGATGAAGATGGTGATTTGATATGTGATGAAAATGATTTTCAAGCCACTATAAATGGAGATGGTAATTGGAATTTTGATCAGAGTACCTTACAGGCATTTTATTTATTTAATTTAAATCTAATTTCTATTAATGTGGATGAATTGTCACCATATGATTATATTGGAGCTTTCAATGATAACGTATGTGTTGGTTGGGTTAAAGCTGAAGATGTTGATAATGGTGTAATTACAATACCTTTAATGGGTAATACTGCATCCAACGAATTCCCTGGTTATTTACAGCTTGGTGACATTCCTGAGATTGTTATTTTTGACAATTCAGAAAATATAGAATATTGTACTGAAACTTATGGACCTGAATTACCTGGATTTTCAAATCTCGAACTTTTCACCTTATTTGAAACACAAATAATTGGAGAAGAAGTTTCAGATGGAGGTTGTACTTCAGATGTTGATTATGAAATTCCATTGAATGGTGGTGCAAATTTAATAAGTTTTTGGGCACTACCAGATGATGTTACTATTGCCAATGTTATGGGTTCATTAGGAACAAACGCTACTGGAGTCATTGGTCAAGGTGTTGCAGCGAGTCAGATAGGTCCAAATATGTGGGTTGGAAGTTTATCTAGTATATCACGAACAAGCGGTTATTGGGTGAAAGTAGATAACTCTGGAACTTTATCAATTGTTGGAGCAACTCCAACCGAATCAACTACAGTTTATGATCTTAACAGTGGTGCAAACCTAATTTCATTCCCTTACGAAGGCTCATCTTCAATTACGGATGCTATACCAGATGCAGCAGAAGCTGAGTTTAATGGTATTATTGGTCAAGGTGTTGCAGCGAGTCAGATAGGTCCAAATATGTGGGTTGGAAGTTTAAATCAATTAGAAGGAACCAAAGGATATTGGGCAAAAGTTAACTCTGGTGTATCTTTTTCTTTTAATGAGCCTACAGGTTCTATGAGATCAACTGAGTCAGCATATTCCTCAACATATGAATTCACTCAATCCATGGAGCAAGCTTTCTATTTTGTGGAAGATATTGAAGGTGCCGAATATGGAGATTGGATATTAGCTTACAATAATGATCAGTTAGTAGGTTCTAGACAATGGAAAGGATCTTATACGGATATACCTGCTATGGGTTATGATGGAAGTTTAGAAACATCTGAGTTTTGTAATGAGGGTGATATTCCTACTTTTTATCTGGTAAAAGATTATAGTGGGGAACACATTGAACTTACTGGAGCAATAACAGGTTGGAATTCAAATGGAATTTATAACATCAATAATTTAACGCAGGTGATAATACCTGAAACTGTTACATTGTCGACAGCGTATCCAAATCCATTTAATCCTGAGACTACTCTTGATTACAGTGTTAAGAGTGCAGGGATGGTAGAGCTATCTATATTTGATATAAATGGTAGATTAGTTTCAACACTGTGGAATGGTGAGCTATCATCTGGTAGTTATAGTGCTACTTGGGATGCAACAAGTCAACCTTCGGGATTGTATATTGCCAAATTGAAATCAGGTAATACAGTTCAGACAAGTAAGTTAGTATTATTAAAGTAGATATAAAATTGAATTTTATACATATGAAAAGGCTGACATTTAATGTCAGCCTTTTTTTATTTAAAAATGTTTTACAAATTGAAACAAAAAAAAATAAAGTATTTGTATTTGTTATATATAATTTTACACTTGTTTAAATTTGTAAAGATTAAAGTAATTAGGAGCTAAAATTGAGTTATAAGACATTAAAAAGTTTTGGATTGATAATAATGATATCATCACTATTTGGTAATTTTCAATTAAATGAAAAAGAATCAGGTTCAAGAAAAATTGGTTTCAGTTTAAATGATATTCAACTAGTTGAAAAAGATGGCCATGTCAGAATCAAATCAGATAAATCTGGTTTTACTTCAGAAGAGGGTATGCCTGAATTACCAACTTATTCAATAACATATCACGTTGACCCATTTACTGATTATGAAGTTGAAATGAATATTATTAATTCTCATTTTGAAGAAAATATTGATCTTTATCCATCTCAAAACCAAATAAACAACGTAAAGAATAAATCATTTTTAAAAAATTCAGATTTTTATAACTCTACAAATAAATATCCATTAAATAATATTGAAGTTTCAAATCGTCAAATTATGAGGGGAGAAGAATTTATTACTATAACAATCACTCCCTTTAATTATTATCCAAATACAAGAACTTTAGAAGTGATTGATGAAATCGAAATTGATATTATTGAAAATGGAATAATTGAAAATAATAACTATAAACAAATGCCAAGATCTAGAGTATTTGAAAAATTTATGACAAAATTTTCACCTAACTATGTAATGAGGAATAATGAAAAATTTCAGCCTCCATCAATCCTTTATATATGTGGAGGAGCCAGTTCAAATGATCAAACTTTTCAAGAATTATTAGAATGGAGACATCAAAGAGGATATGTTGTTTACACTGTTGATGTAAATGATATCGGTAACAATAGTGATGATATTAAAGATTATATAGATAACGCTTATAATAATTGGGAAATTCCCCCAGAGTTTGTAACAATTGTTGGTGATGCATCTGGTAGTTATTCAGTTGATACAAATTATGAATATTATTCTGGAGTTCAGGGTGAAGGTGATTGGCCATATTCTTTGATTGCTGGAAATGATTTTTTCCCTGAAGTAATAATTGGTAGACTATCTGTTAGAAACCCAACCCATATTGGTGTTGTAGTTAACAAAATTTTAAACTATGAAAAAGCTTTAGATATGGATGATGGTTGGTATGAAACAGCATCGCTTGTTTCTGACCCCTATGATTCAGGAATATCTACGGTAATAACAAACGAATATATACAACAGCTAATGGATGAATATGGAACTGAAAATATTCAAACAAAATATAATGGTAATAGTTACTCAAATTGGATAGAGAACCAATTTAACAATGGAACATTGTATGTTAATTATCGAGGATATTATGGTGCTAGTGGCTTTGATCCAGATGCAATAATGGAAGATTTATACAATTATTCAAAACACCCATTCGCAACATTTTTAACCTGTGACACCGGCTCATTTGATTCAGGTACATATTGTCTTTCTGAAACGTTATTACGTTCAGGTACACCTAATGCACCTGTGGGTGCTATTGCGGCAGTAGGAACCGCGACGATATACACGCATACTGCTTTTAATAATATCATAAATATGGGTATTTACGAAGGAATTTTTATTGAAGAAAACTATACAGCAGGGGAAGCTGTTGCATATGGAAAGTTAGTTTTAAATAATATTTATCCATCAAATCCTAGTAATAATGTTAATTTATTTTCCTATTGGAACAATCTGATGGGCGATGCTTCTACACATCTATGGACAAAACGTCCTCAAATTATAACAGTAAATCATGTATCAACTATCCAGCCCGGATCCAATTTTGTTAATGTTGAAGTACTTAATGAAAATGGTCTTGGAGTTAATGAAGCATACGTAACTCTATTAAAAGGTGATGATGAAATTTTTGTTTCAGCATATACTAATTCAAGTGGAATAGCTACTTTAGAGTTTGAAGATACTGGTTCTGGGGAAATTTTAGTGACAGTTGTAAAACAAGATCACAAACCATCCCAGTCTACTATTTCTATTTCCAATAGTAATGTAGTACTATCTCTTCCACCTTCAGAAATAAGTATTTTAGATGATGCTGGTAATGGAGACGGTATAATTAACGCTGGTGAAACTTTTGATATGCAATTTAGGTTATTGAATTCAGGCTCATCCTCAGTTAGTAGTTTAAATGTAAATCTTCTATCTAATTCACAACATGTTAATATTTTAAGTGAAGCAGTAAACGTTGGTAATCTTGATTCTAATTCAAATAGTGATTTAATTACATTTTCTGTTCAATTAAATGAAGACGTTTTAGATGCCACTGATTTAGAATTACATTTAAATTTAAACTCTGAGGGTAATAATTGGAATATTACAGTACCAGCCTCAGTTTCTGGTGCAAAAATGGACTTGTCTAATATATTAATTTTAGAAGATGATAATTTAAATGGAGTATTGGAGCCAGGTGAAAGTTGTCAAGTTTTTATATCATTATATAATCAAGGTACTACGCAAATAAATGATTTAAGTGGTACTCTATCAACATCATTGCCAGGTTTACAGATAAATGGTAATAGTTCAAGTTGGAATACAATCGATCCAAACCAAGATGGATTATCTTTAAATAGCTTTGTAATAACGGCTAATTCAAGTATAATCAATGGAACTGTTGCTAATTTTGAGATTGTATTGAATAATAACCAAGGTTTTAACCAAAAAGTTAACTTTTCTGTTCAGCTCGGCACTGTTTCTGTCACTGACCCGCTTGGACCCGATCAACACGGTTATTATATTTATGACCATTTTGATACAGACTATGATCTAGCACCAACATATAATTGGATTGAAATAGATCCAGGTTATGGTGGAGATGGTTTTGATGTTGGATTGAATGATAACGGCAATGGAGAGTATAGTAATAGTATTTCTACGGTTCCATTACCATTTCCGTTTACATTTTATGGCATAGAATACGATGAAATAACAATTTGTAGTAATGGTTGGATTACATTTGGAGAAACAAATATGGAATCATTCAGAAACTATGAACTGCCAGGTGCAGGTGGCCCATCACCAATGGTAGCTGTTTTCTGGGATGATTTAAAAACAACAAGTGGAGGTGATGTTTTTGCTTACTCTTCTCCCAATAATGATTACTATATTATTGAATGGTCTGATATGAGAACATTTAATAGTAATTCAATAGAAAGTTTTCAATTAATTTTATACAATACAAGTGATCAAACACCAACTGGTGACGGTGAAATGTTAATGCAGTATAAAGAGTTCAATAATACATCTACAGGTAGTTATCCCGTTGGTAATTGGGATGCTGTTATTCACGGTGCATATTGCAGTGTTGGTTTGGAAAATCATGATGGAACCATTGGTATAGAATACACATTTAATAATCAGTATCCAACAGCTGCTAGAACATTAAATGACTATTCAGCGTTATTTATAACTACGAGAACACCTATAATAGAAAGTGAATATGTATTAGGTGATATAAACATGGATGAATTAGTCAATATTTTAGATATTGTATTAGTTGTTCAGCATATTTTAGAAGAAATTATTATAGATCCATCAAATTTATATTTAGCTGATATGAATGAAGATGGTTTAGTTAATATTTTAGATATAGTTGCGATTGTTAGTATAATTTTAGAATAAATTTTACAAAAAATAATTTGAAATGATACTTTTATAAGAATACATTTATTATAAAATAAGATGTATTTTAATGAGTAAAAAAATTGAAATAGTTGACTATAATTCAGAATTTGCACCTGTAAATTTTACAAATTCTTTGAGACAAACTGGTTTTGCTGTAGTTAAAAACCACCCTATAGATACCCAACTTGTTAATTCAGTTTATCAAAAATGGGAATCTTTTTTTAATTCAGATATTAAACATAACTTCTTATATGACAAGAATAAACAAGCTCAAGATGGATATTTCCCTTTCGGAACTGAGCATGCAAAAGATTATAATTATAGAGATTTAAAAGAATTCTTTAATTATTATGCTGTTGGGCAGTGCCCTGATACTACTTCAAAACAAACAAAAGCCTTATATAGTGATTTATGCAGATTGGCAGAGAATTTATTAAATTGGATTGAATTAAATACTCCTGAAAATATTAAATCTAGTTTTTCAATGCCCCTTTCAAAAATGGTTGAAAATAGTCAAAGAAATTTGTTTAGAATAATTAATTATCCACCCTTAAGAGATTCAGATGATAAAAATGAGGTCAGAGCAGCAGCACACGAGGATATTAACTTAATAACTGTACTCATATCAGCTACTTCATCGGGATTGCAAGCGTTAGATAATAATAATAATTGGTATGAGGTTCCTTGCGATCCAGGATTAATTGTTGTTAATATTGGAGATATGCTTCAAATGGCTTCAAATGGTTATTATCCTTCAACTACACATAGAGTAATTAACCCTGATAATGAAAATAAAAATATTTCTCGTATGTCAATGCCATTATTTCTACACCCACTTGATAATGTGAAATTATCAAATGATTTCACTGCTGGAGAATACTTGGATCAAAGATTAAAAGAAATTGGATTAAAATAATTTTATGAACCTATATGTTCAGTCATTATTTTTTGCAATTCCAATTTTCATAATTTTAATTTTAATTGAAATGGTTTTTGCAAAATATAAAGGTGTAAAAATAAATAATTCTGAAGATATGATTTCAAGTTTAAGCTCAGGGATGAGTAATACCATTAAAGATGCCATTAAATTTAGTTTTGTTTTGATAAGTTATACTTGGTTTGTTGACAATTTGACTATTATAAAATTTGAATCTTTATCGATCTCCATTATTTTAGCATTTATAATTCAAGATTTTGCAGGGTATTGGTCCCATCGCTTTAGTCATAGGGTAAATTTTCTATGGAATCGGCATTTAATCCATCATAGTAGTGAAGAATTTAATTTATCTTGTGCTTTAAGACAATCAATTTCTGATACTATTAAATTTTTTACTTTTTTATGGATACCTGCAGCTTTATTTGGAATACCTGCAAAAATTTTTGCAATTATAGCTCCAATTCATCTCTTTTTACAATTTTGGTATCATACTCGATTGATTGATAAGATGGGAATTTTAGAATATTTTATTGTTACACCATCTCATCATAGAGTACATCATGCCATAAATCCAGAATATATTGATAAAAATTATGGTCAAATTTTTATTATATGGGACAAGATTTTTGGAACTTTTCAAAAAGAATTAGATCATATAAAGCCTGTTTATGGCATTTTAAGACCTACTGCAACCTGGAATCCTATAATAATTAATTTTAAACATATAACTCAATTAGCTAGAGATTGTTGGAATACTAAAATGTTAAAAGATAAAATTAAAATATGGTTTATGCCAACAGGTTGGAGGCCCGCAGATGTTATTAAAAAGTATCCATTATTGGAGACTATTGATCCGTCAAAGCAAACCAAGTACATGGTACATAATTCGAATAAAGTAATTTTTTGGGGTTGGTTACAGCTAATTACAACCGGATTTTTAATGTTACATCTATTCATTATTATTCCAGACGTAGATGCATCTATGTATTATTTATATGCATTATTTTTATTGATGAATATATTTTCTTTTACATCAATTTTAGATAATAAAAAATATGCAGTTTTAGTTGATTTATTAAAGTTATTAATGGTTTCATTTATTTTACTAATTCAAGATTTTTCCTGGTATGGATTAAACAGTCTTCATTCATCTTTGTTCTTTATTTATATCATTTCTTCTAATCTAATTTCATTTTATCTTTGTAATCAATTTGATAAGTTAAATAATATAAAAGTGTGACTTATTTTTATCTTTTTTTAGCAATAATATGTGAAGTTTGTGGAACAATGTTATTGTCTTCATCAGGAAATTTTACAAAACCTATACCAACAATAACTTTATCAATTGCATACTTCTTAGCTTTTTATTTTTTAACATTTGCGATGAAAACGTTACCAATTGCTATAGTTTATGCAACTTGGTCTGGACTTGGTATTTTTTTGATATCTTTGTTTAGTTATTTCATATATGGTCAAATCTTAAAATGGCAATCAATATTAGGTTTATTATTAATTGTATCTGGTGTTATAATTGTTAATATTTACTCAAATCAGAATATACATTAATTAAAAATTGTTAATAAAAAAAAATATAAAAAGTGCTTTTATGTTAGTTGTTTTATTACTTTTTACAGATACAACCTTTTCAAAAAACACTATTGAATTAAATAATAATTTAAAATCTATTTCCAGTTATAATTTTGGAAAATTCTATTTAGAATTTGATTCTACAAAAATATCTTTTTCTTTGTTTAAAAACAATAATCTAAATCATATAATTTGGAATACTTTAGAAAATAAGGCTTTTATAGCAGGTTATAAAGCTAAAGAAAAAGTTAAAGAAGATCATGGTTCTTTTTTCATTAAAGATAAAATTGATAAGACTTTTGAGTATCAATTTATTGATCAGATATATGTTTCTAACGACTCATTACTTTTCATTGGATATCTAAATAATAAAAATAAAAAAATAAAAGTACCATATAGATTTGTTTTATACGCTGAAAGTGATTCGCATCTTTCTTTTGAAATTGAATTAGATAGGTCATTTTGTAATAGAGTTAGTTTACATTATACCTCAAGCAAAGATGAGTTTATTTATGGGTTTGGAGAACAATTTACAAACTTTAATTTAAATGGTAAAATTGTTCCAATTTTTGTTTCAGAACAAGGCATTGGAAGAGGAAAGCAACCTATAACTTTTATAATTGATTTGATTGCAAATTCAGGAGGTGATGAATTTACGTCTTATGCTCCAGTACCTCATTACATTTCAAGTAATTTAAATTCAGTTTATTTAAAAAATCTGGAATATTCAATATTTGATTTTTCAAATCATCATTCAATTTCTATATCTGTATTTTCAAATTTAATGAAAGGTGGAATAATAAAGTCGGATGATCCTCTTGAAATAATTGATGAATATACTAATTACTCAGGTAGAATGAAACCCCTACCTGATTGGTCCCAAAATGGTGCTGTAATTGGTATTCAAGGAGGAACAAAGCGTGTAGGTAAAATTATAGATACATTATTAGAAAAAGATGTACCAATAGCTGGAGTATGGTTGCAAGATTGGGTTGGTCAAAGAATAACTGAATTTGGAAAACAGCTATGGTGGAATTGGGAATTAGATCAAGAACATTATCCTCAATGGGATTCTCTAGTTTCAAATTTTAATGAAAAAAATATTAAAGTTTTAACCTATATAAATCCATTTTTAACGGATGTAAAAAATAAAAAAAATCATAAAATAAATTATTATAAAATAGCTTTAGACAGCTCATATTTTGTTAAAGATAGTTTGGGTATTCCATATGATTTAGATATAACAACATTTTCAGCAAGCTTAATAGATCTAACAAATCCAAAAGCAAAGAATTGGTATAAAAATTTAATAAAAGAAAATATGCTTTCATTGGGAGTTCATGGATGGATGGCAGATTTTGGAGAAGCTTTGCCTTATTATTCTGATTTATTTTCAGGTAAGAGCGGTAATACTATGCATAATTATTATCCCACTATGTGGTCTGAATTTAATTCCGATATTTTACACAATTTAAATAGAGAAGATGATTTTTTATTTTTTAGTCGTTCAGGTTTTACACAAAGTCCAAGTAATACATCATTATTTTGGCTTGGAGATCAACTAGTAACTTGGGATAATTATGATGGAATTAAAACTGCACTGACAGGCTTATTGAGTTCTGGTTTATCTGGTTTTTCTTTAAATCATAGTGATATAGGAGGTTATACTGCTATTAAAACACCAGTTTTAAAGTATATAAGATCAAAAGAGTTATTTATGCGTTGGGCAGAATTGAATGCATTTACTGCATTTTTTAGAACTCACGAAGGTAACAGACCTGAAGATAATCACCAAGTTTATTCTGATGATGAAACAATGATTCATTTTGCAAAAATGGCAAAAGTTTATTCCTCATTATCGTTTTATAGAAAAACACTTATGAAAGAATCATTTAAAAATGGTTACCCATTAATTAGGCATCCATTTTTACACTATCCAAATGATAAGGATGTTCTCAATTTAGAAAATGAGCAATTCATGTTAGGAAGTGAATTTATGATTTGTCCAGTTTTAAATGAAAATAGTGATGAAGTGAATTGCTATCTACCAAAAGGGAATTGGGTTCATTTATGGACATCAGAAGAATATAATTTGAATCAAAAAGGAAATGATATAATTATTCAATCACCAATTGGAATGCCTGCTGTTTTTTATAAAAAAAATTCAGAAATAGCTGAGAGATTTTTAAATAATTTAAGAGAATTAGACGTTTTAAATTAAAATAATTTTTACTTTTTCGAGTGACCTTTCCATAAATCCATAGTATTATAGCCACCCAATATATCACCAACAAAATCATATAAAAATCGTGGTAAAATAGCTTTTAACAAAGGTATAAATTTTACAAAAGTCGGTTCCAAAACAATGAGTTTATTTTTTATCACAGCTTGAACAATTTTTGTAGCAAGCTTTTTTGTGGTTAACATTGGAATGAATCTTGGTTCTTTAACTCCATCAAACATGCCAGTATTAACATATGCTGGTGAAACAATTGTCATCCCTACGTGTTGATTACCATCTTTTAATAATTCCAAGCGTAAAGATTCAGATAAAATACTTACCGAAGCCTTACTTGAAGCATAAGTTGCACCACTTGGTAAAGCTGTAAAACTAGAAGCACTAGCTATATTAACAATATGTGATTCTTGACTATCTATTAGATCTTTTAAAAAAACATGGAGCATATTAACAACACCTTGAGTATTAACATCATAAGTTAATTTATGTTGATCAATAGAAATATCTAAAAATTTTCCACCAAAAACAACACCAGCGTTATTGACAAGTATATCGATTTTGCCAACATTTTTTAAAATTTTTTTTCGAGTATCAACAACATCTTGATATTGTGTTACATCTAAATTATAACCCCAGCAAGAAACTCCAAAATTTTCTATATCTTCAATATTTGATTTGAAATTATCTCTATTAAAAAATGATTTGTCTAAATCGCAGATTATAATATTACATCCTTGTGCTGCAAATTCAATTGCAATTTGTTTGCCTATTCCTCTTGCACCCCCTGTGATTAAAACTGTTTTATTTTTTAAATTTTTCATTAGTTATCTTCCTATTTAAGTATTCCAAAATCATATAATTGTTTAGCAGTATCAATAATAGCGTTATTAATCTTCCTTGGTTTCCAGTTTAAAATTTTTGATGCATTATTTGTATGTAAACTATTTTTAAATCCTAAATAAAATAAGACAATTTTTAACTCTTTATCAAATAGTGCCAAAATTTTTATTAAAAAATTAGGAGCAGTAAATCTTGGAGCTTTGATGAAATGATTTTCTCTTAATATTTTAGAAACTTTTGGAAACCACATCGTTTCTGCTGATAATAAAAATCTTTTTCCAGATGCATGTTTATTAACCATTGCTTCAACGTGCATATCAGCAACATCTTTTACATCAACTAAATTTATACCAAATTTTGGTGTCATAGGAGATGAGCCATCAAGTAATTTTTTTATAACAGTATTAGATACACCAACATCTTTTGATAGTGAAGGACCAATAACAATAACTGGATTAATACTACAAACTTCTATTTTCATTGAATCATCTAAACCATTTATATATTTCCACATAAACATTTCTGCTTTTGTTTTACTGATATCATAGGGGCTAATATTAGGATTTTTTAAGTCAGTCCAATTATTGTCATCTAGTTCAAAATCTTTTGATCCAGCTCCAATTGCTGAAAAAGAAGATGTCATGACAAATCTTTTAACCTTATTTTTAACAGCTGCTTTTAGGCATCTTTCTAATCCATCAACAGCTGGTTTTATTAAAGAATTAGGTTCGTGTGTTAATAATAAAGATACTGGAGAGGCTGTATGTAAAACATATTGACACCCTTTTATAGCATTATCCCAACCTTCGTCTTTTAATAAATCTAATTCACAAAATTCAATTTTATTTTCACAATTAACAATATTTGATATACTTGAAATGACTTCATTTTTTCGGTTTAGTGATCTTAGAGATGTTTTAACCCTATAGCCATTTTTAATTAATTTAGCTATACAATGAAGAGCTATATAACCTGTGCCTCCGCTAACAAAAACTTTTTCCATTTTTATATTAATTTATTCGATTAGATTGAGATTTTAAAATAAAAAACATTACAGGCAAACATATTAAATACATCATAATACCATATACACCAGATGGAAGACTAAGAACAGATATTCCTTTATCATAATTGAGTATTATATTGCCGATTGTAATTCCGACCGTTGCATTTTGAATACTAGATTCAATTGAAATTGTGATTGACTGTGATTGATTAATACCAAATAGTTTTGGGCTGTAGTAGCCAATAAATACCATAAATGAAATTAGAGTTACAATAGCAGGACCCAATGAATGAATATTATTAATAAAAGTATTCCATTCACTTGCTAAGGCACCTATTACAATAATTACAAATAAAAATGAGGAAATTTTATTAGTTAAAGGAGCAAATGAGGTTGAAAATTTATTGTATCTCTCATTAATGTATAAGCCTAATAATACAGGAAGTGTTGTAATTAAGAACATTGTAACTGCAAGATTCAATATGTTTATATCTGGAGCGCTTTTACCCATAAAATAATTCATTGAAAAGCCAACTATCATAGGAAGTGAAAATACAGAAACAATACTAACAATTGCTGTCAATGATATTGACAAGGCGGTATCACCCTTTGAAATCTTTGTAATTATATTGGATGTTACACCACCTGGACAACAAGATAATATCATTAGTCCAACTGCAATTTCGGTTGATAATCCAAAAATAATTATTATTGTAAATGTTACCAAAGGTAAAACAAACATTTGATTCATTATTCCTAAAGAAAATGCTAACGGATTATTAATAACATTTTTGAAATTATTAATGCTTAGCTCTAAACCTAATGAAAACATTATAAATAAAAGAGAAACAGGGAGTAAAATATCAATGATCATATTTCATTCCTTCTTTTTTTGGATACCACATATTTTTTAAATCTACTAAATTGTCAGACAAAGAATTATCATCAAAAGTTGATATTTCAGTAATGTACCATTCTTGATTTATATTTTTAAATGTATATAATCCTTTAGCCGACATATATTTTTCATTCATTGTATTATATCGTTCTATTCTAATGTATCCTTTCAGTATTCCATCATTGTAATCTATTGCTAATAATTGAATTTCTGAGTTTTTATAATTTTGTTTAGCTAATCTTTTAAAGAGTGTTTTTGCCATAATTTTTGCTGGAATTCTAGCTCTAAATATTGAACAAAAGATATTTCCATTGAATACTTTTATGGTTTTCCCTTTACCATTCTTTCCTGATGTGTCTTTACCAAGTTGGTATATATTTATATTTGAATTAGGCGCAAAATAACTCAAATATCCCTTGATATTTTTGTTAGAAAAATCATTTTTTAAATCAATTGTAAATTTTTTTTCCATTTTTTGCCACAGTTGTATTAATTCTTGGTTTTCATTTGAAAATAAAGGGTTAAGAAATAGTAAACAAATAAATGATGTTATCGTTGATTTCATTAAAATTAATTTTAAAGTACTTAAATCCATTGTTCCTGTTCAATGGTTAGTTCATTTATCTTATCTCCCGTATTAATTACGCCTCTAGGTTCAATGACTAAAATCTTACACTCATTATCAGCACAGGGCTTATGTTCTAATCCTTTTGGAACTACAAACATCTCACCTGATTTGATTATAATTGTTTCATTCTTCATTTTCATTTTCATTTCTCCATCCAAAACAATGAATGTTTCATCAGTATCTTTGTGACTATGCCATACAAATTCACCTTGAATTTTAGCAATTTTAAATTGGTAATCATTCATTTCAGCAATTATTCTTGGTGACCAATGCTTTGAAAATTTGGAATATTTATTTTCAAAATTAATTTTTTTCATTAGAGTTCCTCTTTGTTAAATTCGGATTTAATAATTCTTTTCCAATTATAATATCTTTAAACATCACCCAATCTCCAATGAGGCTATATATAGGATATTTGAAAGTAGCGGGTTGATTTTTTTCAAAGAAAAAGTGCCCAATCCAAGCAAAACCATATCCGCATAATGGTACAAGAAGCAAAAAACTTGTATTGAAATATGAAATTATAATTAAGATAATTACACCCAATGTTCCTAAAAAGTGAAGTTTTCGACACATAGGATTCACATGTTCAGACAAATAGTAAGGATAAAATTGTTTAAATGATGCGTATTTTTCTTCCATATTATTTATTAATTATTTTTGCACCAGTATCATTTATTTTTGATATATAATAATTTGAATCAATATCAAAACTTTTAAATTTATTTTTCATTTCAAAAGCAATATTTTCAGCTTTTTTAAGATTAGTTGATAATGCATAGATTGATGGTCCAGAACCAGATATACCGCATCCTATTGCACCAAAATCAATGGCAGTTTTTTTAATTTCTTCATAGCCTGTAATTAATTTTGATCTTTTCGGTTCCGCAATAACATCAATTAAAGAACGCGAAATTAAATTATAATCTTTTTGTGATAATCCGGAAATTAATCCAGCAATATTTCCTAATTGCGATACTGCGCTATTTAATTTTATTTTTGAACTGATTAGTTTTCTTGCAGCTTTTGTATCGATTTTTAATTGAGGATGAATTACAATCACAATTAAATCTTTTGGGTATTCTAATGATACAATATCCAAAGGGTCATAGCTTCTAACTAAAATAAAACCACCTAGTAATGATGCTGCAGCATTGTCAGCGTGTGCGCTACCACAAGCAATCTTTTCTCCTTGAAGTGCAAATTTTAGAAGGTCTTTTTTATTTAGCGGATTGTTCAGTATTTCATTAACAGCAAATACACCAGCCACAGAGCTAGCAGCACTTGATCCCATCCCTGAGCTTATTGGCATTTTTTTATTTAGAATCATTTTAATGCCATCATTATAGCCAATGTAATCAATGTAACTCTGTATTGAAACACTAGCACTATTCAATTTTGGATCAGTGGGGAGCTTACCTTGATCTCCTAAAATAGAAGTTATTTCAATTCCAGGTTTTGTTGTTAATTTAATTTCTACTTCGTCACCTGGGTTCTCCACTGCGAATCCTAATACATCAAAACCACAGCTTACATTTGCTACAGTAGCAGGAGCAAATGCTTTAATGCTACTTCCTGACATAGTTTTAATCTACAGGATTCCCGTTTTCATCAAGAAAATATAAATCACCTAAATTGAGACTTTCAATATCACTTTGAATTTCTGTTCTATCACCAACAACAACAATAAGAAATTTTTCTGGATGAATATGATCTTTAGCAGCTTGTGTTGCCATTGCTCCTGTAATTTTGTTAACATCTTCAATGTATAATTCCCAGGCAAATTCAGATAAATTAAACATAACTAGGTCTGATGCTTCATCAGATATAGATGACAGACTTTCAAATTTTCTAGGAAATTTATTAATAAGATTATTCTTAGTGTTTTCGACTTCCTTATTAGTTAGTGGTCTTGATTTTCTTATATCAGATAATTCTTTTATCATTTCTCTAATTGCTGATTTAGTATATTTTGTTTGAACGGGAGCATAACAACCAAAAGGACCAACACCTTTTCTACTTGAAAAGAATGAACCAGTACCATATGTATAACCTTTGTCTTCTCTCAAATTCATATTAAGTCTACTTGTAAATTGACTACCCAGTGCAGTATTCATAACATATGTAGCTAAATAATCTGGATCATTTCTTTTTATTCCATGGTTACCCATGATTATAACACTTTGAGAAGCATTGGGTTTATCAATTAAGTAAATTTCTCTTTTTGTTCTTTCAGGAGGAGATGGGACAACAGACAAGACTGAATTTCCGCTATTCCACCTACCTAAATATTGATTTATTTTATTTTCTGCCTCTTCAAGTGTTATGTCACCAACAACAATAACAGTTGCATTATTAGAAAAATAATTTTTTTTATAAAAATCTATTAAATCTGATCTTGAAATTGCATTTATTGATTTTTCTGTACCTGTACCTGTATACGGTTGACCATATGGATGATCTTCTCCAAATAATAGTCTAAAATAATGTTTTACTGCTGATACTACTGGTTGCTTTGATTCTTGTTTAATTCTTCCTTGATATTCTTTCTTTTTCCTTTTTAATTCACTTTCTGGGAAAAGAGGGTTAAGTAATATATCTGCAAATAAATCCAATGATGAATCAAGATTTTTCTTTAATGAATTGAAACTGATAAAGGTTGCATCAAAATAACTACTTGTACCAATATTTGTACCCAATTCACGAGCTTCTTCTGATATTTCCATAGCATTTCGTCTTTTAGTTCCTTCATCTAACAGATCAGCTGTAAGCGATGCTGAACCTGGTTTCTCTTTTGGATCTGAGGCCCAACCACTATTTAAAACCACAGTAACTTCAACTAGAGGTAAATCATTGTCTTCGATGACTAGAATATCAAGTCCATTTTGCAATGTGGTTTTAGATATTTCCGGAGGGGAGAATGGGGTCTTTTGACTTGACTCAGGTTTTATTGTTCTGTCAATTGTTTCTTCAGAAGAAAAAAGATCTTCATTAGGTAATATTTTTAGAATGATTCTATTATCCATATCAAGGTAATTTTTTGTAGCAGATCTAACATCGTGTATGCTAACATCCATATATCTTTTAAGATCCCAATTAAATTTTCCAGGATCTCCAAGCATTACATTATATCCATTTAAAATATCAGCTTTCCCACCAAAGCCTCCAATTTGTTCAAGACCTCTTATGAATCTTGCTTCCCATTGAGTTTTTGATTGTTCGAGTTCTTTGTGACTAATACCCATTTTAATAATTTTATTAAGTTCTAAATCAAGTGCTTGTTCTATTTTTTCTAAACTTTCACCTTCCTTTGCTGTAACAACAATGTGAAAAGTACTACCAATCTCTCTTGACCATTGGAATGCTTCTACATCTTGGGCAATTTGTTGTTCATAAACCAAGGTTTTGTATAATCTTGAAACCTTGCTAGCTGTTAAGATATTGGCTAAATGATCTAGTTCAGCGTCACCTTTTTTATAAAGGGGAGGTGAGTGCCAACCGTAAATTATTTTTCCTAAATTAACATTGTCATAGATTGTTTTTCTTGTTATTCCATCAAGTTTAACAGGATGCGCTTCCATTTTATCAATTTGTTTTCCACTAGGGATTGAACTAAAATATTTTCTAACTAAAGTTTTTGTTTTTTCAATATCAATATCACCGGCGATACATAATGATGCATTATTTGGAATATAAAATTTTCTAAAAAAATCAGACACATCATCCAATGTCGCAGCAGATAAATCTTCCATACTTCCAATGGGTATCCAGCTATATGGATGACCCTTAGGAAACATCATTTCAGGAATTGAAGCCCAAGCCATTCCATAAGGTGTGTTATCATAATTTTGTCTTTTCTCATTTTTAACAATATCTCTTTGATTATTTAGTTTTTCTTGTGTCATAACATCCAATAAGAACCCCATTCTGTCAGATTCTAACCATAAAGCTAGTTCTAACTGATTGCTTGGAACATTTGACCAATAATTTGTTCTATCAGTTGATGTAGAACCATTATCAGTACCTCCAATTTCTTCAATTGGTTGTGCAAAATTAAAATCATGATGTTTTGAACCTTCAAACATAAGATGTTCAAATAAATGAGCAAAACCTGTTCTGCCAGGTTTTTCATTTTTTGATCCAACATGGTACCACATATTAACTGATACCATAGGAATACTATTATCTTTGTGAAGAATAACATCTAATCCATTTGATAAAGTGAATTTTTCATAAGGAATATTTAGAGGATCACTTTTTTGAGGTGGGTTGTAACATAAAACAAGATTTATGACAAATAAAGCTATAAAAGATTTAGTATATCTAAGCATAATTATATTTCCTTATAATGTATATTATGATTTTTTAAACTACAATTTAAATTATACTCTATATTAATCATTAATTATAGTAAAATTTAATAAATTTTTTGACAAGTTTTATGTAGAGGTTTTTTTTATGATACCACCATAATTCTGTTTTCAAAGAGAATCTATCTTCAAGTAGACTTTTAATTCTACTAAATGCAATTAATCCCTCTTTACCATGTACTCTACTAAAACCACTACTTCCAACACCTCCAAAAGGTAAATCAGATATGCCATAATGCGATAAAACATCATTGATATTAACAGTACCTGTAACAAGTTTTTTTGCAATTTGTTTTGCTTTTAATTTATTTTTTGTAAAAATACTCGCGCTAAGACCGTATTCATTTTGATGATTTATTTTTGTTATTAATTCATTTATATCATCAAATTCATTTAATGTCATGACTGGTCCAAATGTTTCTTCTTGCATTACTTTTGCATTAGAAGGAGGATCAATTATTATTGTTGGAGGTATAAACCAACCTGAGTTTTCATTTACTGAACCTTGAATCATTTCAACATTATCTTTTAGCTCACTTATTTGAGAAAGTATTTTATTTTTACTATTTTCTACTGTTATTGAACCAATGTGATCTGTTGAATTAGGGCCAGTTTCAAGTTTTTTAATCTCATCTTTTAAGATTGAAACAAACTTTGATTTAATTGAACTATGTATGAAAATATTTTCAATAGATGTACAAGTTTGTCCAGCATTACTCAGTCCTCCCCATAACGCAGCGTTTGCAGCGCGTTCAAGATTAGCGTCATCTAATATAATCATAGGATCTTTACCTCCTAATTCAAGAATGACTGGCTTCAATAATTTAGCACAGGTTTCAGCAATTTTTTTTCCAACAACTGTGCTACCAGTAAATGAAACTATATTTGTTTTTTTAGATTTTACAATTTCATTTCCAACATCTCCGCAACCATAAACTACTTGAAGTAAATCTGGTTCATTTGAACACGAATCCCACAGTTCTTTAATTAATTTGACAGTAAATGGAGTTTGCTCAGATGGCTTGATGACAACAGTATTTCCTGCTAGTAGAGCATCTGTAATAGGAGTTATAGTCAAAATAAGTGGGTAATTCCATGGTGTTATTAATGCGGCTACTCCATGTGGTTCATATGAAATAGATGCTCGTTTATTAAATAAAATACCTGATTTTCTTTTTTTAGGCTTTAGTGTAGAAGGTAATATTTTGACAGCATACTTCATATATTCTACTGATGTGAGAATTTCTGTTAAACCTTCCTCATATTTTTTCCCTGTTTCTTTGCAAATAATTTCAATGAAATCGTCCATATTTTTAATCAAAGATTTTCTTAAACGATTAACATTTTGTGTTCGTGTGTAAAATGAGGAATAATTATAATTAGATGCTTTTTTTGAAGCTATATCAATAATATCTTCAATTTCATTTTTAGAGCTTGATTTTATTGTACCTATATCTTCTCCTGTTGAGGGATTAAAAATAAACAATTTATTGTCAACTACTTTTACGCTCATATAGTATCCTTTTTTACATTTAAATGATTACTATTAAAATTAGAAACAACCATTAACATTTATATTATCAAATGTAATACGTAATTTTTAATTAATCATTGATTAACTTAGCAATTTCTTTTAGATAATCTAAGTTTATTTTATGCCTACCATTATATTCTACTAATTTTACATTAGCATTTTGATTTTTTAAAGTTTTATGAATAAATCTCGATTGTTCAACAGAAACAATATTATCTTTTATTCCATGTCCAATAATAATGGGCGTATTTTTTTGTATGGGATGAAATCTAGGTTTTTTTACTTTTGAGTTTCTAAAAAAACCTGCTATTGGGAATACGCCGCCAATTTTAAAATTTAAATATAATACAAATTCGTAGCAAACTACAGCACCTTGAGAAAAACCTATAAAAAATACACTTTCAGGATGGTATTTCGAAAAAACTTTTTCTAGAAAAATTGGAAATTGTTTTCTTGTTTTTGTTACATCGTACTCACCTTCAGAAATTTCATATGACCAAGATCTAGTAGTTATATTTTTATCAATTACATAGGGAGCTTCAGGGAAAAACCATTCAATATTATTAATTTCCATAGTATTTGACAAAAAATGAAAACTTTTTGAATTGCCTTTGAATCCATGAATAGCAACAATGGCTTTTTGGGGATCTCCTATTTTAATTGATGAAAATTTAATTGATTCCATAGTATGCAAAATTACAACAAAATATAATTTCAATTTAATTTTCTAAATTATTTTTTTATTTTTATAGTAATAAAAAAAATACATTAAATTTCAAATCTATACATTTAAGGAAAAAGTAATGATAATAGGTGTTCCAAAAGAAATTTTAAAAAATGAAAAACGCGTAGCAGTTATACCATCAACTGTTAAAGAATATATCAAAAAAGGTATTGAAGTCATAATTGAGACTAATGCGGGAGCAGGCTCATTTATATCTGATAATGAATATGAATCTGCAGGAGCAAAAATTATAGATGATGTTAAAGAATTGTTTTCTAAGTCAGATCTCATCCTTAAGGTTAATTCTCCATTGATGAATGAAAACATAGGTATTCACGAATCAGAAATGATAAAAAATGGTTCAGCTTTTATTTCATTTTTTCAGACAACAATGGAAAAAGAAACAGTAAAAAAATTCATTGATAAAAAAATAACAGGTATATCAATGCATTTAGTACCAAGAACCACGCTTGCTCAAAAGATGGATGCTCTAAGTTCTCAAAGTAATATTGCAGGCTACAAAGCGATTCTAATTGGTGCGGGACATATTGCAAAATATATGCCACTTCTGATGACTGCTGCTGGAACAATTCAACCATCTAAAGTATTGATAATTGGAGCAGGTGTGGCAGGTCTTCAAGCCATTGCAACTGCTAAACGATTAGGTGCACAAGTTGAAGCCTTTGATGTTAGACCAGTTGTAAAAGAGCAAGTTGAGAGTCTAGGAGCAAAATTTGTTGAAGTGCCATCAGACGAAAATGATGGGGTTGGAAAAGGAGGTTATGCTAAAGAAACATCAGAAGAATATAAAAAAAAGCAGGCCGAACTGCTCAAAGATCACATTGCAAAATCAGATTTAGTTGTAACAACAGCATTAATACCTGGTAGACCAGCACCTCAGATTATTTCTAAAGATATGGTTAATGGTATGCGAGGTGGTTCAGCAATTATGGAT
>CEOW01056549.1_pt1 | contig 21305 bp, 21 predicted proteins | sample 530621 | NCBI WGS metagenome assembly CEOW01 (sample SAMEA2620734, study PRJEB7988) | marine metagenome | isolation source: saline water (ENVO:00002010), including | reverse complement strand
TTAGTCATCAATATAGATTCTACAGATAGCAACGCATCAACAGTATATTTTTTGTTGTTTTCTAAATTTAAATTTTCTTTATAAGCTTGATATCCAATAAAACTAATATTCAATTTATATTGGCCTGGATTCAAATTTGAAATAATAAATTTCCCAAATGCATCTGATGAAGTTCCATAGTTCTTTCCATTTTTACTTTCAAGTACAATGTTAGCTCCCTCTAAAGCTTTCATATCTTGGTCACTTTGGATGGTTCCTGTTATGGTAATTTTATTATTTTGTGTTAAAATAATATTACAAATCATAGATAGTATCAATAAAAATCTATATGATATCATTTTAAAAAACCTTTGGATTAACGTGCTTGTTCATAGAATCTTTTCCTGGTAGCGTTAATGAACAATAACTACCTGTACACCCATCAATAGAACCGGGCTCTAAAATTGCATCATCTTCACAGCTTACCAAAAGTAGCATTAGTGTTAACATCATCAGAATTATAACGTATTTCATAATCTAAATTTCCTTTAATTAAGTAAGTAATTTTTTGAAATATAAAAATTACTTTCATCTATTTCTAGATTTGATAGTATTTCATGTACTAAGCTTTTTAATTGAATGAATTCATCAATTGATAATGATATATATATAGTTCCATAAAAACATAAATCCATTTTTGTTTCTAGTTTCTTTTCTTTTAACTCTAAATAATTCCAAATTTTTGCAAGTTGGCATTTTCTTAGAGATAATTTGATATTTTTAAAAAAAATATTATAATTTGATCTTGTGCTTGTATAATAAAAATTTTTGTAATTAGATATCATAACTGTACAAAATTAACTTTTTGTTAATTAAGGTTTTAAATATCCTTTCTACCGATCTTCTGGTACAAATAATTCAAACCAATCATTGATAATATCCACGTTATTAATTCGATTAAACTAGGGTCACCATTGTATCCAAAAAATCCTTTTAATAGGCCGCCAATGGATCCTTTATCGTGAAGAGCAGGATATGAACCATCATTATTTTTAGAAGGATTTATGTCCCATACTCTTGATGCCCATTTCTTTGCTTTTTTCTCTTCATCAAGATCAAATATTTTTGAATGACCATTCAATCTAGTTGCTTCATATTGAGATTCGTCGTTATTCAACTCAACACGTCCAGAAAAGTAAGGAATTACACCGCCTGATTCTAATTCGTGTACACCATATGTTAGCATACCTGCTGCAACAAATATTAGAAATACAGAAGTTACATTAAAAAATTTCTTTAAAGGTACTTTCACTCCCTGAATAAATATAGCATATCCTGCGAATAACCCAAGCAAAGCTCCAATAATTGATGGTATTATTGAAATTCCATCTTTAATACCAATAGCATATAAAAATAAAATTATCTCCACACCTTCTCTAAAAACAGCTACAAATGCTAAAATAAAAATTCCATATTTTAGACCAGATGATAATGATTCTTTGGCCTGATTTTCAAGTTCCTGAGAAATATTTTTATTTTGTGCCATCCAAATTATCATCGTTGTTAACACTATGGATGCAATTATCATTACTATGCCTTCAAAAATCTTTGAAGCGCTTCCCTCAAAACCACCTGCTATCATTTGAAATAAAAAAGATGCTATTATACTTACTAGGATAGCTGCACCTACACCGCCCATAAGCATACCTATACTATCTTCGTTATTAGATTTTTTAAGATAAGTATAAAGTATACCAATGATCAAAGAAGCCTCTAAAACTTCACGAAAAATTATAATTAATTCTGCCAATGTTCCCTTTCGTAAAAAAGGGTTTAATTTTTCAATTAAACCCTTTATCTTAAGTTAAATCAATTGAAAATGAGATTCATTCTCAATTAAAATTTATACAATTTTTATGTATTAAGGCAAATATTTATTTATTATTTATTATTTAATTGTTGATATTTTTTTTGGTATTTGTCAAATAAAACTTTATGTCGATCTGACATATCAACTTTTTTACCATCAATGAAAACTTGTTCAACTTGTGTTCTAACATCTAAAATATCACCATCAGCTATGAAAAGAGTTGCATTTTTACCTATATCAATAGATCCTACTCTATCATTTACACCCAAAATTTCAGCTGTCGACAAAGTTATAGATCTGATTGCTTCTGACCACGGTAGCCCATAAGAACCTGCTTTTGCTGCATGGTATGGTAAGTTTCGTATATGGGGTGTTTGAAAAGATGATTCACTATTTGAAATACAAAATTTAACACCGGCTCTGTATAATTGATTTGGTGTTGTAAAAGATTGATCAAAATTTTCAAATCTTCTTGAAGGGGTTGAATGTGTTTGAGTATAAATAACTGGAATATTATTATCTTTTAGTAAATCAGTAACTCTCCATGAGTCTTTACCACCAACTAAAATCATTTTAACATCTTGTCTAATTGACCAGTATACTGCAGCTTCAATCTGTCTCACTTCATTTGCATGAATAAATATAGGAATTTCATTATTGAGTACTGGTATTAAACCTTCTAATTTTAAATTATGCTTAAAAGATTCACTATTTGAAATTTTTAATTTTAAGTATGATCTCGACTCATCAAAAATATTATCAATTTTTTGAATTGAAGTTAGACGTTTATCATCTTTAGAATTACTTTTATTTTTTTTATTTTTAGGAATATTCATAGATGGCCAAAATAAATGTAATCCTACTGGATGCTTAAAAGTTGCATCTTCCCAAGTCCAGCCATCTAAGGACATCAATGATGATTGCCCTGAAATTAAACCTGATCTTGGTATTGACAATGCTAACAAAACCCCATTAGACCGACTTATAGGTATGAGCTCAGAATCTGGATTATAACTTACATTAGCTCTAACATTAGGATTAAAATCACCAACTTCTGCATAATCTCTTGTTGCTCTAACAGCTCCTATTTCTTGCAATCCAAGTACTGTACTTGCCGATATTAAGCCGGGGAAAATATGTTTATTTGTAGTATTAATTACTTCAGTATCAACAGGCAAATTTAGATTTTTTCCAATTGCTATAATTTTTCCACTATCAAATAAAATATCAGTGTTCTTTTTGATTCCGTTTGATATGGTATGTACTGTTGCATTTTTTAATAATATTGGATGATCCTGGTCAGCAGATGGAATCTGATCCGAAGCTATTAAAAAACTAATAAAAATTGTAATTATTTTAATGCTCATACTCATCCGAGCAATGATGATGGACGGCAGATTTTTTTTCTGAATGTTTCCAATCTTTTTTATCATTGTTATTATGTTTTGTTAAAATTTTATCTATTAAAGTTTTTCTTATATCTAAATCGCGATTTCTTATTTTTATATCATCATCAATTGAAAAATATTTAATGCCATCTATCCAAGTTTGTTCACAAACTGCTTGTGTTGATAATGGATTATCACTCCATATTACAAAATCTGCATCTTTCCCTACTTCTAGAGATCCAACCCATTTATCGATTTCAAGCTGTTTTGCAGGATTAATTGTTACAAAGTGCAATGCTTCTTCTTCTGATATACTACTTCCATATTTACCATATTTAAATGCCTTTGCTGCTTCAGTATTCATACGTCTAGCAAGCTCATTTGAATCGGAATTATATGATACATTTACCCCAACATCCATCATTAAGTTTCCGTTATAAGGTATTGCATCTATAACTTCATATTTAAAAGCCCACCAATCTGAAAATGTCGATGCATTTGCACCATGCTCTTTTAATCTTTCTGCAACTTTATATCCTTCGAGTACGTGTTGAAAAGTTCCTACAGTAAAATCAAAATCTTCTGCTACCCTAGTTAGCATTAAAATTTCATCTTGTCTATATGAATGACAATGAATTTGTCTCTTTCCATCAAGTATTTCAACTAAAGCTTCTAATTCTAAGTTTTTTCTGGGTGGTATTTTCTTTTTCCACTTACTTTTATTTTTTTTATAATCATTCCATTCATTTTTATATTCAACCGCAGAAGTAAAAGCATCTCTCAAAATTTGTTCAACACCCATTCTTGTTTGAGGATATCTTGTTGTATTATCATCGCCCCAATTTGATTGTTTTACATTTTCTCCTAAAGCAAACTTTATACCGGGCTTTGCTTTTTTATATAAAAGATTATTTGGACTTTGACCCCATCGTAATTTTATTACAGCATTTTGACCACCTATAGTATTTGCAGATCCGTGTAATATATTAGCTATCGTTAAACCACCAGCTAATTCTCTGTAAAGCGCTATATCATCACTATTAATAACATCTTGAATTCTAACCTCAGAAGTTATTGACTGCGTTCCCTCGTTCACTGAAAAAACTGCTGAATGTGAATGACAATCAATCAAGCCAGGAGTGACGTGTTTCCCTAATCCATTGATGATAGTTACATTTTTAGGTACCTTTAAATTTTTACCTATTTTTTTTATTTTTCCATTTTGAAAAAGGATATCAGAATCAATTAACTTTCCTTTTCTACCTGATGTCCAAATTGTTGCATTAGTAATTAGTACATCTTTTTTAATATCTTTTTTGGATGAAAATCCATATGCTCCTTCTGGATAAAAGATATCTAAACTGGATCTAATTTCTTTAACTTGATCATTATCTTTTATAGTTATGTCTTTTATCTTATTAGCATTCCAGTTTAATTGCATATCGTGAGCCATTCCTGACAAATTGTTATCAATAAAATGACCAGTAAATCTACTTGCAAAATCTATTTCGTTCCATTTAACATTCCAGCTTACAAATCTTCCATCAACTTTCAATTTATTTAATTTAAATTCTAGCGTATCTTTTAATATTTTACCTGAAAATTTGTTATTATTATTTATTATAGTTAATTCATATTGCTGATCACCAATATTCATTGACCAATTACCGCTAATATCAATTTTATATTTTGGTATTGTTGGATATTCAACACCACCAATCCAAGTAGATAAAACCTTTGTTTTTGAATCAAAATAGTTTCCATTGACAACGGTTAGATTTGCAATGAAACCTTTTTCTATTTTACCTATTTGATTTTCTAAACCTAATTTTAAAGCTGGTATTTCTGTTAATGCTTTTAAAGCTTTTTGTATTGAAAGACCTCTATCAATTGACCTGTTTAAATTCTTCCTAAAATCATTATTTTCTGAATTATGACTAGTTATTGCAAAGTCTATATTACTTTCTGACAACATTATAATATTATCAGGAGCAATATCCCAATGCTTCAATTCAGCCGTACTATAATTCAGTGCTTGATAAGGATCATTTAAATCAGGATTTGTTGGATAATTGATAGGAATGATCATAAAAGGATTATGTTTTATAATTTCATCAATTCTTCTATACTCATACCCATTACCTAGAATCCAAGTATTTAATTTGAATTCTAATCCTATATCTAAAGATCTTAAAATTGATAATTCATGTTTTGTATTAAATAAAAATGGTTGATTATTCATTATCCAATTACCAATAATATCTAAATCTTTATTTAATTTTATTGGATCATTACCTGGATATTTTTTAACAATTTTTTGTGCATTTAAATACCAATTTGCATCAATGAAAGTTTGTCTTATAAGTGCGATAACACCTAACAAGGAGTTAGGATATTTATCACTTGACCACCCATCAACTTCATAATCAATTTTTTGAACTACTTTTTCATTCAATATATCAAATTCATTGTTTAACTGTAATAAGGTAGTTGATCCTTGAAAAATTCCTGAATCTGGCATTACATGTGCGGTTGTAAATCCAAGCTTCCTTAAAGATTGTATTTTCTTTAAATCAGGATTAAATAATTTTGATGTTTCTTTTCTTGCTCTAACTTTAAAATTCCAGTGCTTATTAAAATCTTGATCATTTTTTTTTAAATCATTGATTAAACTACTTTCAATAAACCCTGGATAAATTGTATTGCCCGACATATCAATGAGATTAGCATCAATAGGAATTTGAATGTCATTACCAACATCATCAATTAAGCCATCTCTGATTATTATAGTACCTGATTCTAAATAATTTTTATAACTGGTATAAATTTTTGCATTTGTTAGAGCTATTACATTTGGTTTATGATCTACTAATCCATTATTAGGCTCAGTACTAAAAACAATAGATGAAACAAATATTAGAATTCTAATTACAATACTCATAAATATTTTTTGTTTTTTCATATATGTCAGAAAGTAAAAGTGTAGTTTGACCTGGTTTACCATTGCCAATTATATGATCATCAATTCTTACGACAGGTACAATACCTCTAATGGAAGAAGCTAAAAACGCTTCTTTGAAATTTTTCAAATCAACAAATTTGATTTTTTCTTCTCTATGACTAATATCATTATGTTGCAATATTTCAAAAATTACTTTACGAGTTATACTTCCCAAAATATATTTATCTTCTGGTCTAGTAATAACATTGTTTTTCTGATCAATTACAAAAAAACTAAATGTAGTTCCCTCTAAAATAGTATTATCAGATGGAGAAATAAATAACGCCTCTTGTGCTCCAAACTTAGGAATCACTGTTTGATGAGCATTAATTGAGCCAATATAGTTCAGCAATTTAACATTTGGGTATTGCCTTTGATATTTATAGGAGGCTAAAGCAATGCCCTGTTCATACCAAATCTTAGGAGGAATTACCATTTTATTAATAATAACATATAATTTAGCTGGACCTTCAGGCTTAAAAGTCATGGGCTCAGGAGCACCTCCAGATAAAAAGACCATTATTGTAAATTCGCTTTGTATGTTTTTATTTTTAGAAATAGTATTTTTAATAATATCGGAAATTTCTTTTTTTGTAAGCGAAACTTCCATATTTATCTCTTTAGCACTTGAAATTAATCTATCTATATGATCATCAATTCTAAAAAATTTATGATTTATAGTTGTTGATGTTGAGAAAATTCTGTAACCACATTTGAAACCTAAGTAATCTTCAGAAATAGGAATAGCTACTTTATCAGTTAATATAAATTTTCCATTTGAATAGGAAAACATTTTACCAACTCCAAGTTATATCAAATAATGGTACGGGTAAAATATTGAAAGGTAATAAATGAACCTTATTTCCAAAAGGATATTCACCATATACTAATTTGTATCCTGTTTTGATCTTAACTTTTTTTGAATAATTCCAAATGATAAAAGATTTATTTTCTACATGAAAATTATGATTTTCATTTGGATAAAAAATAACACCTAAATTTGAAAATAAAGTTAATTTTTCGTTTACTTTATAATCGTAACCTATAAAGCTATTAATATTATAATTTGAATTTGTGTAAAAGACTTTCATTCTAGGATAAATAATAGGTAAATCTATTTCATATCGCGGATCATCGAGTTTTTTTGCAGAGTATCCATATGTCATTCCAATTTTAAAATTAAAATTATAATTTTCTTTTTCTTTAAAAATTTCAATCTCGTTCTTAATAGCAATCATAAATGGAAAGTCGTTAAGTTCAGGAGACACTATACCCATCATTCCCTCTTTTTTAACAGCATTTAGAAGAACCGTTGGTATGAAAAAGGAATGGTTAGAGTACAAATTACTATGAATTTTTTCATGTAAATAATCTGAAGCTTTAGTATTATTATATCTATGTCTTACATTAATATTAGGAATTACAAAGAAGTATATTGGATACGAGCTTATTTCAAATTGCTCTGAATGAATGTATGTGTAATTTTTAAAAACACCTATCTCATTCTTAAAATTTGACTGAATTTCATTTGAAAATAAAAATGAAAATACGAAGAATATAAAATATCTCATCGAATTTCCATTATTGCAGATACTGGGGCGTGATCAGATAACATATATTGCTCCTGATGTGTACGACCATTAGTCAATGGTTCAGAAGAAAATAAATAATCAAGCTTTCTATCCCAATATTCAGAATCTGTGCTTCCAGGATTATCTTCATCTTCATTCCATGTACTGTGGGTGAAATTTGTATAATCATCAACTAAAGCGTCATCAAATGCTGAATAAAAATTTTCATATAAAGGCAATAGTAAATTTTCCTCATTTTCTAAATGATTAAAGTAACTAGCTTGATATATTTGATTATTATCATAATCATCATCACAAATGTCATTGTGACATTTATCTTCTTCACAAAAATCTCGTTTTGGTGCATTTGGAGTCAATGCATTTAAGTCACCACCTGAAATAAATATTGCGTCTTCTTCAATTGATGAAAGTACATCGAAAAATTTATCAATATGTTTTTGTTTTGTATCATCTGTTGCAAAAGCAGTTGTATGTGTTCCTACAACATAGAAGGATGAGTTTATATTAATATTAATTTTTGTTTTGAGAATGTTACGCCTCAAATAAAAATATTGTTCAATTGAAGATTGATCACTTCTTAATGGCAATTGTATTCTTTCTGCATTTTCAATTTCCCATCTAGATAGAATCGCATTTCCAACATCAACCATACCTAAACCATCATTTGGAATGAATTGTGCTTGCCACATAGAAGCATAAGCTCCATAATTAAAATGCGTATTATCTAAAATATATTGAACCTGATCCACATAACCAGTCCTTTTAGATAATACATCGACTTCTTGTAAAATAATAATATCAGGAAGTTCTTCATTTATAAAATCTACTATGTTATCTAAATTATTATCAACCTCATCTTCAGTCAGTAAAACTCTATCGCCGCATGAATCATATTTCCAGGGTATTCTTCCTGCCCCAAACCTTATATTCCAAGTCATTACTTTAAGAGAGGTTGGATCTAGAGGATCAGTTTTATCAACCGATTCATACATTACGGCATTTTCTAAGTTATTGAACTCGGTAACGAACGGTTCACAAGAAAAAAATAAAAGCGAAAAAAATAATATTATATAATTTTGATTTTTCATAGTTTAAAATATAATCTGATTTAAAATCATTTCTCTTATATGTTTTAAATTACAATATATTAATAACAAAATTATTATAAAATAATGAAAAAAAATAGTTCAGGAATAACAATTAAATCATTTTATAAAAGAAAAGGTGCTAAACCTGGTGAGTATCCATTTAAACATGGTTTGTATTCAAAAATGTATCAAAAAAAATTATGGACCATGAGACAATATTCAGGATTTTCTTCAGCATTTGACAGTAATAAAAGATATCATTACCTTCTTAAACAAGGTGTAACCGGTTTATCTGTTGCATTTGATTTACCTACTCAAACTGGATTTGATTCAGACCATGAACTAGCTGATGGAGAAGTTGGTAAAGTAGGTGTACCAATATCAACATTAGAAGATATGGAAATTTTATTAAAAGATATTCCTTTAGATAAGGTATCAATATCAATGACAATTAATTCAACTGCAGCAATACTCCTTGGTATGTTGATTGTTGTAGCAGAAAAAAATAAATTTAATAAAACAAAATTAAGTGGAACAATTCAAAATGATATTTTAAAAGAGTATATAGCTAGAGGTACATATATTTACCCACCTAAAAATAGTTTAAGAATTGTAACTGATATTTTTGAATACTGCAATATTAATATACCAAAGTGGAATACAATATCTATTTCAGGCTATCATATAAGAGAAGCTGGTTCCACTGCAATTCAAGAATTGGGATTTACTTTTTCAAATGCTATTGAATATGTAAATGCTGCAATAGAGAAGGGGCTAAAAGTTGATGAATTTGGTAAAAGAATTAGCTTCTTTTTCAATTGTCATATGGACTTTTTTGAAGAAATAGCTAAATTTAGAGCTGCAAGAGTAATATGGGCTAAAATAATGAAAAATAGATTTAATGCTAAAGATCCCAAAGCTATGATGTGCAGGTTTCACACTCAAACTGCTGGATCTTCATTAACGGCTCAACAAATTGAAAACAACTTAGTTAGAACCTGTATTGAAGCAACGGCTGCAGTTCTTGGAGGAACACAATCTCTTCATACTAATTCAATGGATGAAGCACTAGCATTACCTTCTGAAAAAACAGCTGAAATAGCATTAAGAACTCAACAAGTAATTGCTTATGAAACTGGGATACCCGAAGTAACTGATCCTTTAGCTGGTTCATATTACATAGAATCTTTAACAAATGAAATAATCAATAAAACTGAAAAATTAATAACGAAAGTAGATGATCTAGGCGGTGCTATAAAAGGTATAGAAATGGAATTTCAACAAAACGAAATCAGTCAAAGTGCTTATGAATATCAACAAAAAATTGATAATCATGAAAAAGTCATTGTTGGTGTTAACAAATATAAAGTTAAAGAGGACATTACTCCCCAACTACAAGAAATTGATGAAAAAGAAACATCAAGACAAGTAAATAGAGTTAAGAAATACAAAAAAAATCGAGATCAAATAAAATTAAAAAAATCTCTTGATAAGTTAAAAAAAGTAGCAAAATCAAATGATAATATATTTAAGTATATTATTGATGCAATAAAAGCTAACGCAACATTAGGTGAAATATCAGATACCTTAAGACAAGAGTTTGGGGAATATGCTTAAAAACGGGTTAAAATATTTTTCAATATTTATATCAATTATTTTTCATCCACTAATTATTTCAGCGTACACATTTTATATACTTGTATATCAGATTGAAGATAATTTATCAAACAAAAATAATATTTTTTTTATTTGTTTAATATTTTCGAATATCATTCCAATAATAACAGTTTTATATTTAAAATATAAAAAAATTATTTCAGATTTAGATGCGTCAATAAAAGAACATCGTATCTTACCATTATCTTTAGGAGTTGTTTATGCAAGTTTGGGATTTATATTTTTATATAACATCCAAGCCAATTTATATGTCCAAGGATTAATGTTTAGCTACATTACTAATTCAATTATAATAATATTAATTACAAAATACTGGAAAATATCTATACATGCAATTGGTGTCACAGGACCATTTGCTGTTTTATATCTATTTGGTTACAAATATATTACTTTAATGATTTTAATAACGATTTTAGTATGCGCAGCAAGAATAATCCTTAATGCTCATGATTTTAAACAAGTAACAATAGGATCAATTTTTGGTTTTCTATCAACATTTTTACAAATTAACATATATTTTTTGTAATGTTTCCTGTTAGTGAATTTAATAATCTATTAAAAAAAGATAACTTAAATTATAAGGTAATATATACAGCTAAAACAGGTTCAACAAATGACGATGCTATTGAATTAGTTAAAAGTGGTAAGTATATAAACAATACAATCTTGATTTCCGATTTTCAAACAAATGCTAGAGGTAGACAAATTAAGAAATGGCATTCCCAACCCTATTCACATCTTGCATTTTCATTAATAACAAATTCAAAACTAAATTATAAAAGCTTAGGATTAAAATCCCTAATGATTGGTGTTTCTGTCTGTGAAGCTCTATCAAAATTGACTAATAAAAATTTTAATTTAAAATGGCCTAATGATATATTATTCAAAAATAAAAAAATTGCTGGAATTTTAATAGAAACCAAACAATTTAATTCAAATTTAGTATTTATTATTGGTGTAGGTATTAATATTAACGAAAAATTGGGTGATTTTACTGATGATATAAAGAGCAAGGCAACTTCGTTAAATATTATTTTAAATAAACAACATTCAAGAGAACATATTCTACATTCAATTATATATCGTATAAAATCTAATACAAAAAAAATAAACCTAATTCACTCTAAATGGCTATCCTATTGTAATCATTTAAATAGAAAGGTTAATTTTAACTACAGAAATAAAAAGATATCTGGAATTTTTATGGGTATAACAAATAATGGTAATGCTGTTATAAACATAAATGGTATTAATAAAATTTTTCAAAATGCAGAAATACTTTTATGATTATTGCAATTGATATAGGAAATACAAATATTGTTTTTGGTATTTTTAAAAACAATAAACTAATTAATGTATATAGATTAAATTCAATTGAAAGGGGACATATCAAAATTGATTTTTTGTTAAAATATAATATTCAAAATATTATTATATCCTCTGTCGTGCCTAATTTAACTGATAAAATACAAGGCCTTTGTAAAAGAAAAATCAAAATCAAACCTCTTATAATAAAACATAATAATATACCCAATTTAATATTAGACGTTGAAAAACCTAACCAAGTAGGAACAGATCGAATTTGTAATGTAATTGCAGTCTCTAAAAGTTACAAGTTACCAGCAATTGTAATTGACATGGGAACAGCTACAAAATTTGATGTAATTAATTCTGAGGGACATTTCATTGGTGGTATTATAGCTCCAGGAATTGAACTCTCTGCTATGAATCTTTTCAGCAAAGCTGCACTTTTGAAAAAAACACAATTCAAATTCCCTGAAAATGTAATTGGTAGAAATACAGAATCAAATATACAATCTGGAATAATGTATGGTGCAATAGATTCTATAAATGGTATGATTCAAAGGATAATTAATGAAACAAAATGGAAAAATCCAAGTATCATCGTAACCGGGGGATTTAGTGAGTTAATCAAATCTGAATTAGATAAAAGATTTATAATTAATTCTAATTTAACTTTAGAGGGACTAAATACTATACACAATCTTATATCTAATTAATTCTTTAATATTTTTTGCAATTCAATAACAAATAAATCAGGGGGCAAAAAGCCTTCAATCCTGCCTATTTCTTTTCCATCTGATTTTACAAATATATTTTGAGGTATTGTATTAACTCCAAAAGTTTCAGACAAAAGTAGATTTTTCTCTTCTTCTACATTCAATTTTAAACTAACTAAATCTTGAGATAAATTTATAACATTAGAATCACTAAAGGTTTCAGCATCCAGCTTCTTACATCCCAATCACCAATCAGCGTAAAATTCTAACATTATAACTCTATTACCTGCGACAGTTTTTGCTAATTCATAATCTCCATTAAACCAGATAAAATTCTTTTTATTTTTATAATATAAAAATGTCGAAAGCAACGTTAATAATAATGTTAATAATATTAATTTTACTAAATTTTTAGAAAAAATATTACTCAAAGTCTACTAACTCAACCTCAAATAATAATGTAGCATTTGGTGGAATAACTCCCCCAGCACCTCGTTCACCGTAGCCTAAATCTGGAGGAATAATCAAAGTTGATTTACCACCTTTATTAATCTGTGCAATACCTTCATCCCATCCTTTGATTACTTGACCTTGACCTAAAACAAATTCAAATTCTCTACCCCTATCATGTGAACTGTCAAATTTTACACCTGTTTGTAAATATCCAGAATAGTGTACTTTAACTTTATTTCCAGATTTTGGCTTTTGACCTTTTCCTTTAATATGCTCTATGATTCTCAAACCTGATTCTAATACAATTTCTTTACCTGGAAGGTCAAAATCAGTATCTTTGAATTGTTTTTTAATATCAATTAATTCTACATCAAATATTAGAGTAGAATTAGCTGGAATTTTACCCGTTGCTCTATCTCCATATCCTAAATTTGCAGGAATAATTAACTGTCTTTTTCCGCCAATTCTCATTGATGCAAGTCCTTCATCCCATCCTTTAATTACTCTGCCCATACCTAATGGAAATTCAAAAGGCCTATTCCTATCTCTAGAACTATCAAATTTTGTACCATCTTCTAGTGTGCCTGTGTAATGTACAACAACCTTGTCACCAGTTTCAGGCATAGCTCCATCACCTAATGCAATATCAATATATTTTAATCCACTTTCTGTGGTAATCTCTTTATTTGTCATTGCAACCTCTTTTTTATTATTTTCATCATTCTGATTTATATCAGTATTTGATAATTTATCTTCTTCATTTTTATTACAACCTATTATTACAAGACTAATTATAAGCATTAAATTTTTTAATTTCATTGTTTCTCCATTTTTATTTTAAATCAAATATTCTATAAACATTATTAAATCTAATATGTCAATATCAAAATCATTACTAAAATCAACTTGATGTATTTGAAGTTGATTAAATTGGTTATTGTTCAAAACAAATTCAACGGTCATAACAATATCTAGTATATTAACAACCAAATCATTGTTAACATCTCCTAATGGATAATCATCAATGAAATAAGCTCTCCAAAATAATGTTGGATCAATGACAAAAGGATTTGGCAATCCATCTTGATAAGATGCAATTGACCAGGTTCTATTAGCTTCAATTTGATCTACTGGGTCATAATAATGCCAATCAAATAAAGTCTGTTTTTGCACGTTCCAAAAATTATTATCAGCAACGTTGTTGTAAATAGTATAAAAATAAGACATTGCTCTAGCCGTATTACCTTTTTGTATTTCTCTAGGTTCAAATCTTTCATCATTTTGATTTGAAGGATTATATTTTTCTGCAAATTCATTAATATTATTTTGTGGGATACTTGATTGAGAATAATCATTTCTATACCAAGTATCTGTTAATTGATCATTAATTTCATCAAACGGATCATTTCCCCTAGAAGAATTAACATTAGATTTTGTTGGAAATAGATGATGCATATCGCTTTTCATTGGTTCTGATCCAGCTCCTAAGCTTTGTGGCCAAGTATGCTCACAATTGATTCCTTGTTCAAAAGCATTTGTACTAGGATCTTGAGATAAATCTAACGTAATAGTATATCCAGAGTATACACAAGATAGTTGATTATTATTTTTAATATCAATTTCAGAGTACATTAAATCCCTGCAGTTGGTATAACCCAGTGTACTAGTTGTCTTATAATTATCTTCTAAATAATCAAGTAAATCAGATCCATAAACATTTGGATTAATATAACTTTGACTATATATGAACGATAAAAAGAAAATATTTATATAAAAATATATCAATTTATTTAGATCCCAATACCTAGTCCAACGTATGCGCTAGGAAATCCACTCTTTCCAGGAATAACATCTTTAGCCATTGTATACCTAAGATTTGCCATCATATTAAATGTTAAAAGCTTTGCTTGTAGTCCAACCATTACGTGTACACCTGAAAAAGTTTCTCTATTATCCTTTGCATAATCTCCAAGATCTTGAGCAAAGGCATTTGCATTAAAACTGCCTGTGCTTGTAAAAGTATTTAAAGTTTCATCCAAATTTGCATTAGTAATTAATTCAGCTGACATTTTTGGAGTGACTTGATGAGAATTGATACCTGCACCCCCATAAATTTGAGCCTTCGCTAAAAACGGAATACCAACACCTATGATTTTTTTTCTTAAACTGAAATAAGTTGACATTCTTGCCCAAGCCATTGGTAATGCTTGATCTAAACCTTCAATGTTAAAATCATAATCTTTTCCAACAAATTCTAAATCAGCTTGTAAATCAACAAAAGGTAATGCATCAACATAAAAATATAGTCCAATCCCAACCGCGTTGTCTAGGGAAAGTGGAGTAAATGTTAGTGGATCAACATTAAAAGAGTCAAATTGGGTAGAAAACGAATCCATATTACCATAAACACCAAAACCAACAACACCATATGCGAATTGAAGTGTAAACGATAATATAAAAATTTTACTAATTAATTGTTTCATCTAATATTCCTTTCAATTTTATATTAATAAAATCCCATTTTTTATATGAACTAAACAAGATATTATTTTATGTTTAAGAAATGAATTTAAATAGAAAAAAAATTATTTCAGAATTTCCATGGATAAATGAAAAAAATAAATTTTTTATAATTTCAGCTGATTATGATGGTTTGATTTGCGCCTCTTTTTTAAATCATTTTTTGAATTGGAAATTATCTGGCTATTATGATATGCAAAAACTTTGGCTTTCAGAAGATGCATTAAATAATAAAGAAGATTTAATATGGGTTGATCTTAATATATTGCCAGTAAAAGGTAAAACAATCGGAGGTCACATTGTCTCAATAAACAATGAAACGCCTAAGGGTTTCAATTCATCCTGCAACCCAAACATATTATTAAATATAGATTCTAATAATTTTAAAAATAAATTTCCTTTATCGACGGTTTTATTTCTTATGTGGCTACATGATGTTAAAATCAAAGATGAATTTATTGCAAAGTTACTAATATTACACGCTGATGCTGTATGGTTAAAAAATCAGCATTATTCTGACAATATGCTTTACTGGCAAAACGTATTATGCGATTATAGTTGGAATGATCTTTTTTATAATGTGAATACAAAAACTTTTGAAAAAAAAATTGATCAAATATTATATTCTGAAATGAAAGAAATAGGAGCCATTTCAAATCGAAGCAAACTACAAAGTAAATTTCTTAACATTCAAAGTGAAGAATATATATGTAATCCTGATTGGGATGATGATATTATACTCAAATTATTTAATATTTTTGGGAATCATCTAGGTTGGACTCCGCCAACTCTACCATTCATTACAAAAAAAATTATTGGAAAAAGAGAAAAAGTCTATCTTTCTAAAGTAAAAAAAATAGGTTTAAACAAATTTATTAAAACAAATAAAATTTTTTCATATGCTGTTCCCTCACCAAGAATATTTAATTATACAACATTCCAAGAAACTATAAAATGAATGATATTAATGAAATCTTAAAACAAAAAGGGAAACCTAAGGTTTTTTTTAATACTTATAAAGAAAATAGAAAATCTTTTTTCGTATATGAATTTGATGAAGAATTTTTTATAAATCAAAAGGGATGTTTTTTAAACGGAAAGAAAATTAATGGAAATCCATTTAATATTTTAAATGATTGTATTCAAAATTGGAAAAAGGAAACAGATGACATAGCGTCCGTAGGTTTTTTGTCTTATGATTTGAAGGGTTTGTTATATCCAAATATAAATTTTTCAAAAAAGAAGGATGATGTGCCATTATGTTGGTTCGGAAAACCAAAAAAAATTTTTTATGTTAAAAACAAACATAAAACTGATAAAATTCCTGAAATAAATTCTATTAATTCAAAAAACGAATTTTTTAAATATAAAAAAAATTTGGAAAAAATTAAAAATAAATTAAAAAGTGGTGACGTTTATCAAGTTAATTATACTTATCCCAAAATCTTTAAAACTAATAATGATATTATTGAATTATATTTTTATTTAAGCAATATTTCTAAACCACACTATGGTTGGTTTTTTGACATAAATACAATACAAATTTTATGTTTTTCACCTGAACAATTTTTTACTACCAATGAAAAGAAAATTTATAGTAGTCCCATAAAAGGTACTATGGAAAGATCTCAAGATGAAATAATTGATAATTATAATAAAACAATCTTAGAAAATAGTATTAAGGACAAAGCAGAAAACTTAATGATCACTGATTTAATAAGAAATGATTTAGGTAAAATATGTCAATATGGTTCAATAAAAGTTAATGAAATTTTTAATATTGTATCTTTTGAAACCGTGCATCACATGATTTCTAAAGTTTCAGGTATACTAAAATCTAATATTAATGAAATTGACATAATTAAAGCTTTATTCCCTGGAGGATCAATTACAGGAGCTCCAAAAGAAAGTTCAATGAAAATTATAGATAATTTAGAAAATTATTCACGTGAAATATATACTGGTTCAATAGGATATATAAAAAGTAATGGAGATATGGATTTTAACATAGCTATTAGAACAATGCTTAATAAAGATGGAAAATTAAAATATCCTGTAGGTGGTGGTATTGTTTGGGATTCAAAAATTGAAAATGAATGGGAAGAGACAAAAACAAAAGCAAAAATACTGCATTCTATAACTAAATAAATTAAAATTTCAATATTTTTTAGTAAATTATGATATGATTTCAAAAAGAGAATTCGACGCGAATGTTGATGAAATAAAACAACGTATTGTTTCAGATTTTGTTGGCAACACACCTTTTGTAAAATTATCAGAAAAATTATACGCTAAACTTGAATCAGTTAACCCAGGAGGATCTATTAAAGATAGGCCAGTTAAGTGGATTTTAGATAAATCAGAACAAATGGGGTTAATTAATAAAAACAGTACAATTGTTGAAGCAACAAGCGGTAATACTGGAATTTCTCTGGCTATGATGGGAGCAGAAAGAGGATATAAAATTAAAATTGTTATGCCTTGTGATATGTCAGAAGAAAGAAAAACTTTATTAAAGATGTACGGAGCAGAACTAATTGAAGTTGATGAAGGTGATTTTGATGGTGCTATAGCATTAAAAGATAAATTAGTTCAGGATAAAGGTTATTTCCCTTTAAATCAGTTTTCTACCCCATTGAATATTGAATGTCATTATAAAACAACCTTTAAAGAAATCGTAAGTCATTCATTAAAAATTGGAAAATCAATCACAGCTTTTATTGCAGGAACTGGGACTGGAGGAACATTAATGGGAATTCAAAAAGGATTTTCTGAATACGAACCTAGAGTAAAAATTGTTGCCGTTGAACCATTAGAATCCCCTGTAATGAGTGGCGGTGAAAAAGGTTTGCATGGAATACAGGGTATTGGAGATGGTTCTAAATTTTTAGTTGACTTGAAAAAGGTTGATGAAATAATTACAATATCTACAGAAGATGCAAAAATTAGAGCAAAAGAGTTATGTAAAAATAATGGATTATTCGTAGGAATTTCTGCAGGTGCTAATGTTCTTGCATCTGAAAGATGGATTGAAAAGAATAACCCAGATGGCATAATTTTTACAATTTTGTGTGATCGTGGAGAAAGATATTGTAGCGTATTATAAAACATATTTAATGCCTCAAAATAACAATAAAAATATTCAATCTAGATTAAAAATACTTTGCAATGAAATTAATCGTCATAATATTCAATACTATAACTATGATAATCCAATCATATCAGATTATGAATATGATGCATTATTTAAAGAATTAATTGATTTAGAAGCTAAATATCCAAACTTCGTCAGAAATGATTCACCATCACAAAGAGTAGGAAGTACTCCTTTAAAAAAATTTTCCTCAATCAAACATAAAATACCCTTACTATCTTTAGATAATGGAATGACTGAAGAAGATTTAATTAACTTTGATAAACGAATTAAAAAAAACCTAAATGTTTCATCTGATATTGAATACGTTTTAGAACCAAAATTAGATGGTTTAGCTGTAGAACTAATATATGAAAACGGAATTTTTACAACAGGCTCGACACGAGGTGATGGCTTTTTAGGCGAAAATATTACTCAAAATCTTAAAACCATTAATCAAATCCCCTTGAATATTAATAACACATTTAAAACAATTGAAATTAGGGGTGAAGTTTTTATTAATAAATCTGATTTTATTAAATTAAATAAGAAAAGATTAAGTGAAAATGAACAACCCTTTGCCAATCCACGTAATTGTGCTGCTGGTAGTTTAAGGCAACTAGATTCAAGTATAACATCTTCTAGGCCATTAAAAATTTTTTGTTACGCACCAGGATATCTCGATGGTATTACCTTTAATTCCCAACAAGAATTTTTACAAACTATACCTTCTTGGGGCTTCCCAGTAAACCCTTTAGTTGAAATTGGTTATGGATCAGATTTTATAATTAATTACTTACAAAAAATAGAGTCAATCAGAAATGAGCTAAATTATGAAATTGATGGTATTGTATGTAAAGTTAACAAATTCAATTATCAAAATATTTTGGGTAACAAAAGCAGATCACCAAGATGGGCAATTGCAGGAAAATTTAAAGCACAACAAGTAACTACAAGAATAATAAATATCATAGCAAGCGTTGGTAGAACAGGAGCTATTACACCTGTAGCCAAATTAAAACCCGTTGAGGTAGGTGGTGTAGTTGTTTCAAATGCTACACTTCATAATCAAGACGAAATAAATAAAAAAGATGTTAGAGTGGGAGATAGCGTTTTATTACAACGAGCTGGAGATGTCATTCCAGAGATAGTAAAAGTAATAAAAGAAAAACGACCGAACGGAACTTCAAAATATATTTTACCAAAATTTTGTCCAGTATGTAATTCTACAATTGATAAACCAGTTGATCATGCTGTTTTTAGATGCAAAAATTACCATTGCGCTGCACAAATTAAAGGAAGAATTACACATTTTGTATCGAGAAATGCTATGAATATTGACGGATTTGGTGAGAAAATAATAAATCAACTAGTAGATTCTAATTTGATTAATGATGTATCAGATATTTTCAATTTAAATAAAAATGATTTGATAAATTTGGATCGAATGGGCGATAAGTTAGCTAATAAACTTCTAAATTCTGTAGAAAATTCTAAAAATATTACATTATCAAAATTCATATATGCATTAGGAATTAGAAATGTTGGAGAGCAATCCTCAAAAAACATAATTAATCATTTCAAATCGAATTTGGATAAACTTGAAAATGCAACAATAGACGAACTAGAAAGTATACCAGATGTTGGTAAAATTATGGCGCAATCTATATTTGATTTTTTTAATGATGATGATAATAAATTATTAATTTCTAGATGTATAAGTTCAGGCTTAAATTTTGAAAATAAATTTTTATCTAAAAATCTGAAATTGAATGAATTAAATTTTGTTTTTACAGGAACAATGACAACTTTATCAAGAAATGAAGCTAAAAAAATGGTGGAAAAAAATGGTGGAACAACTAGCAATAATTTATCTAAGAAAGTAAATTATCTAGTAACTGGGAAAAACAGCGGATCAAAATTAGAAAAAGCAAAAAAACTTAGCATAAGTGTAATATCAGAAAAGGAATTTTTAAAATTAATAACATAAAAACCAAATTAAAATTATTATTAATTATTTTTCTATTTAATTGTGAAAATAAAATCACATATCCTGTTATAGGTGTTATAATTGAAATAAAACCTGAAGTTAATCAAATGTTAATTAAACACGATGAAATTAAGGATTTTATGATGCAGATGACCATGCCATTTAATTTAAAAGAAGATGAAAATCTCGATAGATTTAATATTGGTGATAGTATACATTTTAATTTAACAATTGAAGGTAAAAAATCATATGCTCATAATTTTAAAATTATTAAAAATTTAAACCTTGAAGATGTTTTAGAGGATGATTTTTGGGAACAAAATCCATATGATCCAGTTGAAATGGGTGATTTTATATCTGATGGTTCATTTTTAGATTTAGATAGTAATTTAGTTTCTTTATCTGATTTTGATGGTGATTATATATTTTTATCATATATTTTTTCAAGATGTCCTATGCCAAATATGTGTCCAGCTGTTATAGTAAAAAATCAATATCTAGCACAAAAATTAAATGAATTTAATATCAAATTCATATTATTAAGCTTTGACCATTTATATGATACTCCATCGATCTTAAAACAATCTTATGAG
>CEOW01025996.1_pt1 | contig 21426 bp, 33 predicted proteins | sample 530621 | NCBI WGS metagenome assembly CEOW01 (sample SAMEA2620734, study PRJEB7988) | marine metagenome | isolation source: saline water (ENVO:00002010), including | reverse complement strand
TCACAAGGTGACTTGTACATTGGTAACAGAAGAATCAATGCTATCACAGGTGAAGAAACATTTATAGATGCTGCTACATTACAAGATGATGGAGATAAGGATGATGTAATTGGAAGTCTAGTTACTACCTTTGACACTCCTGTAACATTCAACCAGAATATTACAGTTGTTGGTGGAGAAGGAACACTACCTAATACATTTGAATCTCCTCTAATTGTATCTGTACAGGATAATGATCTAACACAGGAACGTCATGCTGTTATTGTTCGTTCTAATGTATCATCTGTTGATCCTGTAACACAACTAGAACAAGATGAGTCATTAAGTAGAACTGCATTCACACCACCAACTAAGGGTGATATTCAGATCAGTAAGAACCGTGTTAATGCTGCTATCTTTGGATTTAATGCCAGAGGTAATGGTCAAGAGTACATGTTCCAAACACATACTGGTGGTACTGGTTCTCTTCCATCTAACATGACACCAAACAATAGTGATTTGGTTGGTAACCCTGGTGGAACTAGACTTGCTAGTGAACAATACACCATGTATGGTAATGTATTACCAAGACCAGGTGATGTTTTACTTAAAGGTAAGGAAGTAGGAAGAACTGGTTCACTTGGATGGATATATGCAAACTACTATGAACCAATTGCTGATACAAGTATATTCACTATTGAGTTTATTAATTCTGGAAGTCTAGTTAAGTTAACATTCAAGTCATCTAACACAGGACTTGATATTACTAACGATGATCTTGGTATTACATCTGGATCTCAGATTAGAATTAATGATTTCTATCATAATGCTGGATTTAATTCCATACCATTCCAAGTTGCTTCACCTAATGGAGATGCATTCTCAGGTACTAATAACTATGTTCACTTCGTTGCTGAAGGTATAACATTAGCAAATGAGACACTTAACTGGAATGGAGATATTATTGCTAATGTCCCAGGTGGCCAACCAAATCCAACTGTTGAGTTCTCTAACTCTTCATTCAAGGAAGTTGGTGTACTAGGTTCAGAAGCATTAAGAACAGAAACTGACACTATTGGTGATTACAAACTTGGTATTAACACTATTGCACGTTCTGCACATAGTGCATACCAGAAGGGATTTGTATCTGCTGAAACAGAACCTCGTGCTAACTTAGATGTTGTAGGTACTACATTCATCAGTGGTAAGACAATTAATTCTTATCTAACTGAGACAGGAACAGTTAAGACTGAAACTGGTAGCACATCTGCATTCTTAGTTGGTGGTGATAGTGCTGCTCCTACAGATTCTGCACTATTCAGAGTTAATACTGTTGATAATCGTGTTGGTATCAATGTTGATAATGCATCACTTGATAGTACATTCTATGTTGGTGGTACTTCCAAGTTCACTGATAATGCTATCTTCTTACAAGATGTAGAAGTTAATGGTGGAGGTGGTGCTAATACTGCTGACATAACAACAACGATCACAACAGGTGGATTTAATCTTGTTAATTCAGCAGGATTTACTGGAACACTTAATATTGGTCAGAATGCAACTACAATTGCTATTGGTGATACAACTGAAGCAGATCAGTTTATCAATATCGGACGTAGTTCACTTCATAGTAACATAAGATTAGGTGCTACACCAGACAACCGTGCTTCAGATGGTGCTCTTACAATATCACTAGTTGATATTGGTGGTGCATATGATAATAACGAATCATTATCTGCTACTAGAATTAAGACTAAAGTTCTTAAGATAGATGGTGATGCAGAACTAGGATCTAGAAGATCTGGTGCTGGTAGTATCGTTAAACTAAGTTCTACTTCTCAGAAGGTAGAATTCTTCTCTGGTAACTCTTCAACATCTATACTTGACTTTGCAACTAATGCTTCTGAAATTAAGATTGCTGGTCAAGGTGGATCTACAACAATTAGAAATAACCTGATTGTTGATGCTACTGCTAGATTCAATGCTGATGTTACTCTATGTGGTGGATTTGCTTCTTACTCATTCAGTGCTAAGAGAGCACAGGCAGGATCAACTGCATTTGCTCATGCTAGTGGAGTACTTGGTAACAATCTATTCAACAGCAACGTTGATTTGGTTGATGTTCTAAGAGTAACTTCAAACAATACTCTGATTGATAGTTACAACCAAGTTGATACATCTGGTAGTGGTGCATGGGGTGGAGCAACATTCCAGCAAGAGATTCCTAATGTTGGTGGAGTACCAAACATTGAACCTCAGACTTTACCTGCTCTAACTGGTAACCAATACTATCTACCTATTAAGAATAAGCCAGAAGATGCTGCTGGTAATCAGTACTTCAATGAGAATGATATTCTATTGATTGATACAGATGATTCAGGTGGTACATTACATCCTGAATTTGTTAAGATCGTTTCACTACCAAGGATTAGTACTGCTCCATTCTATATTGTAGTTGAGAGACTACCATTTGGTACATGGACAGCAACAAGATCAGATCATCCTGATACAACTCCAATCTATAAGTGTAATGTTCAGTATGATGCTACATGGATTACTAGTGCAATTGATTCTGGTGGAGTATCAGAAGATGTATATCTATCACAGTTTGGTGGAGATATAGATCTTGGTGATTATGTAATCATTGATCGTGAAGATACTACCGTCCCTGCTGATGGTGTTGATGATCAAGGTGAACTATTCAAGGTTGAAACTCTCCTATCACAGGTAGCTAAGAGTTTCTACATTAAGAATGGTTGTGATACTGCACAAGAACAGTCAGTATTCTCTGTTGATTCTACTGATGGTACATTAGTAACTGGTGGTGATGCAAATATTGGTGGTTCATTGAACCTAACAGGAACATGCACAACACCATACATTGATGCAGATACCAACAGAAAACTTAAGATTACTAATAATCAGACTGTTGATGTATTCAAGGTTGATACTTGCACAGGTAACACAGAATTTGGTAACCAGCATGGAACAGTATTCATGCTTTCTGAACAGTTCGGTTCATCTCCTGCTGCATATAGTAAAGATAGTGATGTAGTATATGTCTACAGACATAATCCTCAGTCTACTATATCAGGTGGTCCTTCAACTACTACTGCGGACAACGTTGTAACTGCCACATCTAACATTGAGATTCAAGGTAACCTAACTGCATTCCAGAAAGGTGACTTGGTTGCAATCTATGTAAGTGGTGCTGGTGCAGCAATCGAGGTTATTCAGATTACTGATGATCCTTACACAGGTGGTGGTGGAGAACTATTACTTCCAACAGCTACTAATGCTCAATATCCATCTGGAGGTAGAGGATTAGAAGGAACAACAGCACAAGCATTCTCGATAGGTGCTAATGTTGTTAAGATTGATAAGTACGATAGAACTACTACATTACTACATGATGTACCTGCAACACAGGGTGATAGAGCAACTGCACTTAAGGCTAGAACACCTAACACTAGTGATATTAGACTTGAGATTACATTACGTGATGCTGATTTAATTGCTCCTAAACTTGATTATATAACATACGTCAGAATTGGAACTGAGTGGTTCATACCTGATAGTGTTGATGGTTCTAATGATATTAGCTTCGCTGTTAAGACTCCTAAGCAAATTAGAGATCCAAATACTATTGGTACTGCTTTAGTTGATCTATATGGTGGTGGTAAACTAACTGTTCACGATGATGTTGAGATATACAGTGGTAACCTCAGAATGTATGGTTCTGATGGTCAGACTCTGGTTATGTCTATCGCTAATGATGATGGCCACTCTGGAGACGGATCACTCGCTGATGAGAAGACAGGAACTAATGGATTAACAATACATGGTTCAGCTACATTTGGTGGTGATCTTAAGGTTAACTATGAAGATTGTCAGGCATTCGGTCTTTGCTCCGATGTAACAACATTCAGAGTTACTAAGAGAGAAGGTAATGTCTTCTTGGGTGAAGAGTTCTATCAAGCAGGTAAGGTCTACGAGACAGAAAGTGGATCTAAGACAATGTTCCACATTGATAACCTTGGATCTGCTGGAGTTGGTGGTACTGAAGGTGCTAAGGACTTTAAGATCTATCAGAACAACGCTATTGATTCATTCGGTATTGAGAAATACTGGACAGGAAATGGTGGTAGAAGACATACATATGTCGCATTCGATACTGCTACTGGTGTAGGACAGCAGATAGATAACCCACTACAGGTTAATAATAACTATCTTATTAACTCATCTTCTGGAAGTAACATAGTTCTATATCTACCAGATAATCCACAAACAGGTGACATGATTAGATTCGTTGAATTAAGTGGAAACTTAACATATAACACAAGTCTAATCATTAGAGCGAAGAAGATTAGTGGTATTGCCACTGCTATTCAGGGTGATTCAACTGGATCTAAGTTAGATGCAGGAAATGGTCAGTCTCTAGCAACAGCATGGGATTCAGGTGAATTGGTTATTCAGACACGCAATGCATCATTCGGACTAGTATTTGCTGGTACGGTTGACATTGAGGGATCTGCAAATTCAAGAACAATACCACCTGCACTACGCGGATGGTGGCTAATGGAGTTATAATCAATGACAGTACATTACGATTCACTAAAAAGTATGAGAACCGCCAAGATAGGAACTATCCTACCTTGGGGTGGTGATGGAGGAACTGGTTTCCTCGCATCCAATATACCTAAAGGTTGGATTGTTTGTGATGGATCTACACTACCTGCATCTGATTATCCATTATTAGCATCTGTTATTGGTGATACTTATGGAGGTGACATGACTGATGGTGGTGGTAATCATTATCAGTTCCCTTATATTGCTACAGCAGCAACATTTAGATTACCTCAGTTATCAGCAAGTGTATTGATGGACTTAGAGAGGTTCCATCTTGATCAACCAGCATATCAAATGGGTCAGTCTGATGCTGCAACTGTTGTTGGTAGTTTAGTTAGTGATTATGGTGAGACTACTATTATCTCTACCACATATGAGGCCACATCTGATATAGATTTTAGTCTTAACATAGCAGGTAATTTATATTTTAAATTTAGTGATATTACTCTACAAGCACCAGATTTCTTAGAAACTGTTCATACATTGAATCGTAAGTTGGGTATTAACCATACACCAGCACACGGTCACTCTGATACTATTCCATCTGTAAACCCAACTGATGTTGGTGTTATGAATTTTAGAACTGACTTAGGTATTACCATGACTGGTAGTGCTACTATTCATTGTAACGTAAGTAGAGGTCCAAATACTTGTGCTCTTGAAGAAGCACAACCTACAACATGGAGTAATGGTGCTACAAATTTAACATTTTATGGTGATGCTAATAAAGAACATACATTACCTATGATGGATTCATTTAGGGAATATGTTCAGGATAGCACAGGAAAGAACTATTGGAATAATATCCCAGCTGGTGCATCCAACTGGAGAGGAACAAATAGAGGATCAGGTCAAGCAACAGAGACTTATACACAGACTGTATTTGGTAGGTATGATACTGCTGATATGGTTGATATAACTCCAGAAGATTCACATGCAACACCATGTCATACAGGTATGTTCCCAAGACCAATGGAGACTAGGAATAGACCTAACTTCTTTGGATATGATACAGGAGCACCTGTAAGAGCTGATGGATTGGTGGACGATCCAGAAACCTCACCAGTATTCACAGTTAATAGTGTTACTATTACTGCTAGTACTAATAAATTCCAGTTACCAGCAGGTACAGATATAAGAAGAGTATATGGTGATCCTACTGGTACACAAAATGTAGATTGGTGGTATCAATATGATATGATCACTCCGTTAATGTATATTGTTGATGCTGATAATGATCAGAAATATACATACTTAAGGGAGGGAACATGGGTACAAACCATTGAAGATATTGGTGGTGGTGTCTATGAAATTACACTAAACCAACAGACCCTTGCTAGTGGAACAAGAAATTTAGTATTCAAGAATGGTACTTGGCCAACAAGTATGAACTTGAGTGCTACTAACAAAGATCCATTAAACCAAGCCTTTAAATCGCATAATCATGGTAGTTTTGAAATTTCTCAAGGCATGGGATCTATGTCAGGGCCACCATCACACACTGCTAGTGATGCTGATGGATCAGCATTACAGGCAGATAGTCTTGAAAATGCTCTAAATATTTCTGCGGACGTAACTCAACCATCAGCAACTTGTACATTTCTCATTAAGGCATACTAATGACAGTACTATACGGAAAAGAAAAATCAAAGTATGGTAATCTTACAGGTCAAATAATTATTTGGCCAGTTGAGTATGAGGGACCACCTGAAGAGACTACCAACGTTAGAAATTTACCAGCTGGATATTTAAGGTGTGATGGTACAATATATTATGCAGAGGATTATCCACAACTTGCTGCTATATTAGGAACAGGTGAACAGACTAAGTTTCTTAGAAGAAATCTTGATAATACTGCATTTGATTTTATAACAGATGATCAGTTCATGGTTCCTGACTTTGGATCTAAGTATCCAGAGCCTACTTCTGGTGCTAATGCTGGTGTGTATGATAATATAAGAACTACCAATGCTCTAGGTACTGAGATAAGTAGAGGTGGTATTGGTGTAGAAATTGCATCTGCTATTGGTGAAAATGTTACCATACAATATTCTGGTTCAATTAGTGTTCCCAGCCAAGAGATAGAAGTTCGTGGTAAACCATCATGGAATTATGCTGGTGAAACACATAGAACTGATAGTGAAGGTGTAGAAGAAAATGCTGTACATCCTCATGCTCACTTTGGTACATGGAATAGAGCAAGAAACTTACAGACCAACGAAACAAATTCACAAAATCCTATAGGAGCTGGTAGAACTGGTAGAAGAAATGCATCTACTGTTCCTATTCAAGATTGGTTGGATGCAACAAGATATAATAATGATCCTGCACAACCACCAGGTAGTGCTCAAGAACCATGTAAAGCAATAGATAAATGGAGTCCAGGTGATAATGGTGGACCTACATCTATTCAAGCATTAGGATTACAACAGACTGTTTATTACGGACATTGTATATTTGGTGCTGGATCTCAATACACATATAACTGTATTAGTAACTCCAGTTATAGTATGAATAGATTTGATCTCGCTGGTTCTGCTGATGGACAGAATCTAGCAAGATATTGTAATGCTAGTAGAATTTGGTTAATTTTAACATATGTTTGTCTTGTTGGAACGCCTGGTGGTTGTGGTAACTTAGCAACTTCATCATTGACTGTTCCAGTAACATATGTTCAGGGTGCTCAAGGAGTTCCTGATGATTATGCAGGAAATAGTTTATATGATGTATTACCATTACAATCTAACTTAGATGTTAATAGTAATTCATGTACTCCAGATTGTGATAATGAGATGACAGATACTCTTGATTTACCTAGAGAAGGTGGAATTGATCCTACATCACATAACCATCGTGTTGATATTGTTAAAGGAGATCATACATATAAAGTAAAGACTGCTGCTATATCAATTCCACCAGAGAATTTATCTACAACTATGTCTATAGGAGTTGATTCTTCAGTATCAATTGATTCTGCTGCTGCTCCTTTTATTGTAATGGAATACTTAATTAAGATATAAAGATGACCCAGACTTATAGAAATGCAAGGACAGGATATCTAACAGATATCTTAACAGACACAACACCTATAGGTGCTATTGTGCCTAACCTTAAGGCTGGTGCAAATTCTTATGACCATAGTTTTATTAAAGCAGGTGCAGCTGCATTTCCAGCATTAACTGAAAATAGTGGTAATGCATATCAAGGTGGTGATGATCCAGCTTATACACATGAGGGATACTTATATTGTGATGGTACAGAATATAATATAAATGATTATCCAGGATTATTTGAAATAATTGGTAATGATTATGGTGGAACTGCTAGTAATGGATTAGATATATTAACAGGAGGTGTAGGATATACAAGTGCTCCAACTGTAACTATTGATCCCCCATCAACTTCAGGAGGAACTACTGCAACTGCAACTGCAACTGTTGCAAATGGTGTAGTAATATCTCTTACAGTATTTGAACAAGGATCTGGATATACTACTGTACCTAATGTAGTTCTTAGTGGTGGTGGTGCATCTACTCAAGCTACAGTTCAAGCAAGAATCAATCCTAATGATGGATCATTAGAAGGTATAACTCAGAATAATGTATTAGATTTTTTAGGTGATACATTAATGGGAACATTTAAAGTTCCTGATATGGTTGCCAAGAAAGTAGTTGGTAATGGCCCTGTATGGGGTCAGAACTCACCAACTATAGCAAACTCTTCAATGGGTGTGGGTACTACAGGTGGTGGATGGTACTTAGATAAGACATTACAAGATGATTATTTTTCATTAGGTAGGATAGTTACTTCTGGATATGAGAATGTAGTTGAAACTACAGAGTGTACTATAATAGGACAGCAGACAGTTGAGATAAGTATGAGAGAGACTAAACTCTCTGGTGCTCAACAACATAGTCATACAGTTTATCATGCACAAGCAGGTACTAACTCATGGATTCAAGAGGCTAGTGGTGATAGATACCAACAAGATTATCGTGAAGGAACAGGAAGAATAACAAGATGGTATCCTACAACTGGACAGGTCTTTACACATAGTCATGGATTATTAAGACAACCAAATACAGATAATACTGTTGGTACATATGATGTACTTGATTATGCTGGTGGTGCTGGTGGTCCTGGAACAATTCAAGACCCAACTGTAACAGCATCAGAACAAAAGTATCTTGCTTCAGGTACTAGTGGTGTAGGAACATATGTATTCCAAACTTTTATACCCAGTCCAGTCTTTAGAAAATTCAGTGGATCATCTGTTATTGGTGGAAGAACTGTTAATACAGGTGGTACTCCAATATATGATTATTCTAATGAATGGACATATACTACACCAGGAAATTATAGTATAAATTTAGGAAATATAACTGGTGCTCCAGACAAATTAATATATGAAGTATTTGCTGGTGGTGGATCAGGTGCTGCTGGTACAACAGCAGGTAATCAGGGTACTGGAAGTAGGATAAAGGTTGGTGATGGAGCAGAGGTTGATTTAGTAGTAGGTGGTGGCGGTGGTGGCCAAGGAAATGTTGGAATGGGTGGTGGAACTGGTGGAATAGGTGGCACAGCTGTTAATAATGGATCAGTTAATGTGATTGGTGGAGCTACGGGTGCTGCTGGTCAAACGGGAGCAAATGCTCCAACTTCTCCAGGTTGGTTATATTCACAGTATCCAAATGATCCTCAAGGTGGAGGTAACGGAGCATTAGCTACTGTTGATCCTTATTCATCTGGATCTAATGGTGTTAACGTATTGGTAGGTGGACAGACTGGTACATATGATCAAACATTAGATCTTACTGTTGGATTATATACTAGAAATTGGACAGCAATAGGAACAGCACAGTTATCAACAGGAACACAGGGTGTATGGTCTCAGTTTATGAAGGATCATGCAATATATAAAACATTTCCAGGATTAAGTAATCCAGATCCTTATTATGGTGATTGGATAGAATGTGGAATAGAAATAAATGCTAGTGGCGGTAATTCATATGATGTTGAGTTTGCATGTGATAATGAAGCCACTATGTATTGGACAGGTGCAGAAAATTCTATGGGTACATGGAATGCAGCTGCTACTGGTTCTAACACACCATCTACAAATGTTACAGTTGGACCATGTGATGCAGGATTGAATAGAGTAACATTTAGAGTCAGAAATACTGGTAGTGTTAATAATAATACTTGGGGTGATAATCCTGGTGGACTTGCATTTGAAATTAAAGATGCAGGAACTAATAATGTAGTAGCAGAGTCAAGAGCAAATTGTACTGGTGGTTCTACTACTGCACCAACAACAACATTCCCTGATACTAATTTGATTTCTAATCCTACCAGTGCAACATTTACAATGTGGGGTGCTAAGGGAGGAAGAGCACATAGAGGTAATTATCAAGGATCATCTGGTGGATATTTACAGGTTGATTTAGTTAGTGGAGAATTAGGTACATTCCAATCACAGGTATGGAGTGTAGAGATAGGAAATAGAGCAGGACAAGCAATTGGTGTAAGTCCTTGGCCAGAAGCACAGAATAATAGATCTGGTGCTTCACAGGATTATAACTCTGGTAATGGTGGTCAAGGTGGTGATGGTCATGGAGTTAATGCTGGTGGAGGTGGAGGAGCATCTTCATTAATAAAACGTGGATCACTTATCATCGCTGGTGTTGGTGGTGGAGGTGGTGCTGGTTCAGATGGTGATGATGGAGGTATTGGTACTGCTGGAATTGGACCACCAGTACAAGTAGATTCAACAACTCAAGCCCTCGGTGCTGGACAAGGTGGTGTTGGTGGTAACTACACCTGTATCGGCGGTGGAGGCGGTGGCGGTGGCGGTGGTGTCGCTCGCAACGGTCTAACATTTGGTGGTTCAGGTAATGGTGGTGGATCTGCTGGTCCTGGCGGTGGACCTGCTGGTGATGGTCAGCATGATGGTGGTGCTGGTGGTAGACAAGGTGTTTCATCATATCGTAGTGATTACTTAGAAAATGCTAGTTTCTCTGAAACTCATTCTCGTGCATCCAGTGATGGTATTCAAAGAGGAGAAGCAGCTATAAGATTGCAAGTACAATATAATAATGACTATTGGACTGCTGGTGGTGGCGGTGGTGCTGCTGGAGGTTCATACGTTGGTAATATTGATTTTTCTTTCTTAAATGATCCTGCTGATATTACTGTAGAAGTTGGAACTGGTGGTGCTGGTGTATCAATGGGTGGACAAACCACAGGATCTAGTGCTAGTGCTGGTAATGGATATGCTAAGATAGGATTAGGAACTATCACTGGATATGAAGGTGGTCAGACTGGAACTACTACTGGTGATATAGTTGAATCTGCATCACAAGATGCAAATGTGTGGGATGTTGACATCTTTGGTAATGGTACTGGTACTGGAAGTTCTGGATCATTTGCTTTACCAACATCTGCTCAAGTACCTGACGTTATATTTGCAGGAGGTGGAGCAACTACTAATGCAGCAGGATCAGTAACATTATCTGGTGCAGGAACAGTCAATGCTATTTCTCTTGATAGTAATGGTGCTGGTTATCAATCTCAACCATACGTTTACATAATGAATGGAATATCTGGTGGTACTACAGCAACAGCTACTGTTGATGAGGCTGCTGGACAAGTAAGTGGTTTAACATTAACACCTGCATCATCACAGTCATACACACAGTATGTTAAATTTGGTGGACTGAGTGGTAATGGAGGAACACGTTTTATTAATTTAAGGCCAGTTGATACCACTAATTGTAATTACTTCTCAATCAAGGCTTGTAGAGGTAATGGAGTTAATGGTGGAAACACACCTGAAGAATCACTTCGTGTGTACTATCAACTTTCAGGATCAACCAACTGGAATTTAATTGATACTATTATCTCACCAATATCAGTAAGGAATGATCCTATCATTGGTAATGTTCCTATTATTGAGAATACTTGGGATGGTAATGGTACAACTAATTGGTATACATATTCTGTGGCAGTACCTGAAGCAGCAAGAGCAACTGATACTAGATTCAGAATTGAGCAACCAAGAGCAACACCATCTGGTGCTAATGATAATGCTGATGATAGTGATCATTATGGTATTATTGAATTTATTTGGTGGTACTCTCAGGTATCTGGTCTTGTATTCCAACAGAGTCCTGGTGCTATATCAAAACCATTGGTTGATAGTCTAACTTACACTGTTGAAGGTGAAACTGGGCCAGGTATAACATACAGTTCTGGTCTTGGTGCATCTGATGCAAAGTTGACTTTGAAGTCAACAACTAAGATAGAACCACAGGCAACCATTGATCCTGATATTAATGTACCATTACTACATCCTTATAGAACATGCAAATACTTGATCAAGGCATACTAAATACATACGGAGACTATAGTTAACAAGATGGCTATCAATGCTGATCCACCTGTACTACAAATTGAATTAGATACAATAGCACAGGAGATATCATACAATGGAACACCCAAAGTAATTCCAGAGAGTTACTGGAAGGATACTTTGTCTACATTTTTATATCCTCTATGGGATAGTGATAAAGATAAACTCATATCATTTCATTGGTATACTAATGGAACATATCATGCCAAGCGTAGGAAGTTCTTAAAGAATTTTAAGACTGATGCCTTTGAATGGAAAGACTATGAGATGGAGCAGGCTGACATACCTGAGGCCACTCAACTAAAAGATAAACTGATTGAAGCATTTTATTTAATAGACTCCCTTGAGAATGAAGACTACCAGAAAGAATTAGGTAGATTATATGCTAAACAAAGGATAGTTACTCCATTCTCCGTAAGACTTGCTAGAAATTTCTTGTTAAGTGAGACTGATTGGGTCATGGTCACAGACTCACCGTTAGATGCAGACACTAAAGCAAAATATACATTATACAGACAGAAACTAAGAGAATTAACAGGAACAGCAGAATTTGCTACTGAAGTAGAGAATACTAAGTTTCCAATCTCACCTGATTTCTATACAGAAGTATGGTCTAAGGATTTCCCTGGTATTGATTACTTAACTACACCTGAGCAGTTCTTACCATTAGGTAAGCATTATCTTAAGGCATTTAGAGAGAAGATCTCATATTATCTACTACAGAAATCATTGACTGAGACAGCATACTTCCCACAACTATTACTAGAGTATGAGAATGTAAGAGCTGCTCAACTTGCTGCTGATGAAACTCCTACTGCATATGAGTTTGCAAACTCTGAAAATTCAGCGAAGAAAGATTGGTTAGATAAAATAATTATAGAAGCACAAGCGGAGCTAGATGCACTAGGAGGTTCTTAAGATGATTATCAATGGAAAAGAACTATCGCACTTTGATCTCATTGCTTATTGGGCTCAGAGACATCAAGTGTCAGTATTATATTTTGATCTGACTACCTATAATAATCTGGCTGCAGATAAGAAAGCAACTGTTACAGCATACTACGAAGGTTTCGTAGATGAGTATATTATTGATATAATGAAGCAAGGCATCTTTAATACTGTTGAGTATCAAGATGAGGATCAGGCAACATTAATGGGAGCATCATGGTTCCCTAAGTTAGCAGATTGTCCCGATGCTGACCACTTTATGAAAGCATTCGTGGTTGATACATGGGGTGATATTGTATGGGAAAACAAACCTACTTGACAAATCTAGCATAATGCCTTAGCATTATATCAAATCGCATTTTGTTATGAAAGTACCTGCTAAAGGACAACTGATGCATTATAAGATCCAAGCAGCCATACGAGAGTATGGCTCTCTTAATGGTCTTGAGTACAAAGGTTGTGTCAACGGAGAACATATATATGAGATAGGAGGACATTTGCTTCCTGCACAAAATATAGATGAATTTGAGATGGTAGATGATGAATAACCAACCATATGATCCTGTTGTAGGATATAAAAGTCAAACAGTAATACTTAAGAAGTGTCTTCAAGCAAGTGAACGAAGTCCATTTCTATATACTGAGGAAGAAATCCATCAGATGAAGAAAGAACTTCGTGATTGTGAGAATAAACTTATTAACGCACGAAGAGAAGAGAAAAATGGATTTGGTTGGACACCAAAAGAAGTGTCACAAGGCAACCCCATAGAACTCCAAGAACACTTATAATATTATGGCCAGTAAAGATCAACGTAGCATTGAAGGTGACGATACACCATACGAGAAATGGGATCGTGCTAAGACATTGATGTTAGAATCATTGTATAAACCTGACACTGAATTAAGATCATGTTCTCATAACCAAAAGTGTTACAATGAACTAATGGAGATTAGAGATGGTCTAATAGAATACATGAAATCATGTGACAACCCTAATTATATTGAGATTGAAGAACCATGGCCGTAGAAGACTTTGCAGCACAAATTAAACAAGGGACTAAAGAGTCTCACTCAGCAGCAGAGAACACCAAGTTCGTTGCTTCATTTCTTCGTGGTGTCTTAGATCCAGAAGAATATCGTAAACTTATTGCTAACTTCTACTTCGTTTACTCTGCAATGGAGGAAGAGGTAGAAGCACTTAAAGATCATCCTGTAGTTGGTAAGATCAACTTACCAGAGTTACCTCGTAAAGAGTCACTCAAGGAGGATCTGTCATATTATTATGGCCCATCTTGGGAGACCGAGATTAAACAATCAGAGGCATGTGTTAAGTATGTTAACAGGATTCGTGAAGTTGCAAAAGATGATCCCAAACTATTGGTTGGTCATCATTACACCAGATACTTGGGCGACCTCTCTGGAGGTCAAATACTTAGAGGTATCGCTGAGAACTCTCTTAAACCTGAAAAAGGCAAAGGATTGAGTTTTTATGATTTTTCAGAAATCTCAGATTCTAAAAAATACAAAAAAGTGTACCGTCAGCTTTTAGACGGACTTGATGTAGGTCAAGATGACGTAGATAACATCATACGCGAGGCCAATTATGCATTCAAGTTGAATATGTATATGTTCGATGAATTACAAGGTAGTGCATCGAAATCTTTCGTGAAATTACTATGTAATTTTGTCAAATCTAAATTAGGTATTGAAAAATGAAACTTAGACCTAAAGATTCTGACCCTAAGTATAAAGAATCAACTGAAGATTTGGACACTAAATGTAAAGAATCAAAGGAAAATAGGACTGATAGGTATGATGAAATACCTGAAAGATACTGATTAATTGTTATTATTAATATGCAGAAAGATTTCCTTGAATTGTTAAAACAATATGCCTATAAAAGAGGTGATTATGTATTATCTTCTGGTAAACATAGTGAACATTATGTAAACTGTAAACCAGTTACATTAAGTGCTGAAGGTATATCTATGGCATCATGTTTGATGTTAGAATGTATAGAACCTGATACGATTGCAGTTGCAGGATTAACATTAGGTGCTGATCCTTTAGTAACTGGTGTATCAATGGCATCATATCTTAGCAAGAAACATAATACTGTAGATGCCTTAATCGTTAGGAAGAAACCTAAAGGTTATGGCACTAATAAATGGGTAGAAGGTAAACTTCCACCCAAAGGTAGTAAGATCGCAGTCCTTGAAGATGTAGTGACAACTGCTAATTCATCAATACAAGCAGTGTTAAGACTCAGGGAACTTGAATATCAAGTTGATCGTATAATTACTATTGTAGATAGACAAGAGAGTAAGGAAGCACATAATAATTGTGTATCCGCTAACGTAGATCTCATCAGTTTATACAAATTACACGAATTATATTAGGAGGTTCTTAACGTGAAAGAAGATGAGTTTAAAGCAGCAATCAAGAACTTCTTGATGATGCAGAATAATAATGAAAGAAATTTTGAAATTCTACAAAGGCAGATAGACAAACTACAAGACCAGATAGATCAAATGAAAGAGTTCAGAGATCTATTCAATATCCCTAAAGCAAGCAACAAAGATCGTGAACCATTCGAGTTCTACGATGAAATCACTGGTATTAAAAAATCAGAAGATTAACATGTATGAACCTGAAGTTGACGACTATGTAGTCTGGGATCAGGGTGAATATGGTTATGACGAGGGATGGGTCTATTTTAAGTGTGATGAAATATCACATGATCTTAAAGGGAGACCACATGCTCGATATATTACTATTGAAACTTCGGTCAAACCAAAACCTAAGTGTAGGTACACAAAGAATGAACAGCATAAAATGATTCATACCTTGCTACTTTGTTACGAGAAGGATTGGAAGAATCTTAAGTGTATCAAGAAGAGAACAAAAGAAGAGAGATTAGGGACAGAATAATAAGTGTCACAAGGCCACGAGCATTGGGTTCAAAATGATGTATTATATAAATGTTGAGGGATATGTGGTTTTACTGCCCGAACATCAGGACTATTCAGTAGAGTAGTTATTCCAAACTGTCAGTAGGGGTTCAGGTGTAAGCGATTCCCAGTAGATAAATTTGGACTCCAAGGTGAAACCTTGATAAGTTAGTCCCACTCTCTCAACTGCTCTAATCTCCTTTGGTAGTTTCAGGATTAGGGGCGATAGGAAACTACCATTATTTTATTTGAGGTCACTTATGTTCCATAGCGAATCTTTTGGACGAATATTCTGGGTAGATGAAGATAATAATTTCAGATCATGCCCACAAAAGATAGATGGTACTGGTGATTTTGACCAAGAAGACTATGTATCAGACTGGACAGATTTGGAAGGTGTTAACTTTGAACAACTCCTTGATATTCACATGGTATGTTTAAATAACTTGTGGAATCACAACAATGCACTAAAACTAACAGAGTAAATCAATGGCACTAATTATCACTCCTGATGAACCTAATTTGTATGCTTCGCATACTCCAGATATAAGATTAACTGAAAATGAGTTCAATCTTATTGTATATTGTTTAGAACAACAATGGTCAGAGTTTGATTCTGACGAGATAAAGGATGGTGCAAGTATCCTTAAAAAACTATCAGAAATTACGGAGGTCGATGATGACAGTAAATAGTTTTATAAGAGACATGAAAAACAGATTAGATGCCAAAGAATGTGATTTTCTAATTGACATTATCATGGCAGATAGATCAGGACAAGTTAATAGAAGTGCTGAGACATTTGGTGTTAATGCTCGTACTATTATTACCAAACTAGGTGCTCAGGCAGATTTAATTGAAGGTATTCACAATGGATTTAACGACTAATGAGTATTCATTCTAACGTAACTATTACCATTGATCTTAATGGACTCGTATGGGATAGAGGTGAATTTCTTAAGCAAGAAATGTCTGTTACACAGAACGATTACATTGCTGAGAATTTAAGAAGAACATTAACATGGGATACATTGTATCACATGGTAGATACTTCTATCCTAGAGTTCTTTGAGAATCACGAACATCCTGAGATATGGGATCCGCATTATGGTGAGATACAACCTGAAGCAGGTCGTGAAAAGGAATTAAATCAACTGGAAAAGGCAGCAAAGGCAAGAGAAGAAGCAAAGAAACAATTTAAGATGGTTAAGTTATCATCACCCTCTTGGACGATAGATGTACCAGTTAGAATAAATACAAAATAGTACATATTATACAATGCTATGACTGAATCACCACGACCAAAAGTTAAAGGCAGTCTCTACAAACCACCAACAGATAGACCTGATGAAACACATATCAGTCTAGGTGAATACATTGAAGATGCCAAGGTACGTTGGCAGATACATCTATATGAGTGGGATGAATTTACCACTGATGTTATTGTACCTACTGCTAAGAACGTATATTCATGGTCATTAAAGACCATTGATAGTATAAAGGCAAAGGCACAGGAAAGCAGCAAATCAAAACCAGTTGAGAAAGTGGCACAGGCCACAGAGACAACATCCTCAACTGATGTATAATAAGAATATGGGAAACGAAATCCCATCCCTGAGATCTTAATTAGACTTGGTAAACAAGTTAGCATAGGTCAGACATCTGGGATTTTGTTTCTCTCATTCAAGTTACACATTCTAAATGCCTAAAACACAATTCGTTTCTAAAACTGAGACAGTCAGCAAGTATGTTGACACACTATGCAGAGCATTAGAGGAAGACTATAAACAGTCTCATCTAAGATCAATGGAGCGTATGCACCTTGAGAGTGCTTCTGAGTACACAAGAAATGAAATTCAGGCAACCAAGAATGGAACTGCTAAATTAATGAGATTTAGAGTTCAATCAGGTAGAAAGTATTACAAGATCATCCAACAAGATTACGATACATTTAGAGATCGTAATGAGTATCGTGATGGTAGTGTTCATGCTTTTGTTGAGAAGACCACTGGTGATGTTTACAAACCAGCAGGTTGGGCAAAACCAGCACAACATGTAAGATATAACTTACTTGATGATAAGTCAAGAGAGAATTGCTTACTGAGTTGTGACTGGGCAGGAGGATATTTATATATGAGATAAATTCAATATGGGTGCAGTCTTGACTGCATCCATTTTTCATGCTATACTATTCCCATTGCATCTTTTTAATGAAAAATCTTCCGTCACTTACTAAATTGAAGGCACAGAAAGCAGCACCTATGATTGTTGCTCATGTTAAAGAACTTCTATCTGAAATCAAGTTAGAGGATTCTAAACAATATACTATTAAAGTTAAGACTAATGCTGAACCACACTCAGATGAGGAGAAGAAATTCTGGAGATACCAGTCTTTCTTTACACTTGAGTTCTGTAAAGCAATAGAAGAAGTATTACCAAGTCAGTTAGCATTTTATTCATACAATCATTTGACTAATGACCTTACTCTGGTAAGACGATGAACATTTCTAATGAAAGAGCATCACAACTCGTAGAAATCAAGGAATTACTTGAGGATACTATTGAGTATTATTGTGATACAAATATGGTGAGTGGCGAGACCGCATGGACTATGGTGGCAGCACTCGCTGATGCTAAACTTAAAGTGGAATTTACCAATGAACAATGAAGATTTAACTGTAAATGAGCAGGAATTGAGTATCATTTCCGCACAACGCGAAGTGCTTCGTGACTGGGTTATCGAACGATTCCAGTCACTAATGGCAACGGATTGCGTGGATTCCGCATTGTATTTTGCGGATGAATGGTTCGAGTGGTTGAACCCAGATCTATTAAATACTGAGTCAACTCTATTCTATAATGAGGATGAACTCCAAGAACTCTATGAATCATGCAAAGAGTGAGGAACTAAGATCATTGATTCTCGACTATATGACTGCATTTAACGAGTCAGATCACGAGAAGTCAGATGTATTACTTCAAAAAATTAACCAACTAAGATCATTAATTGATGAACTAAATGGCAAGGACTCAGCGTAACTTTGATGAAAATGCAAAGAAATTAACTAAGCGGAGAACAAGCGGACGCAAACGTAAGATCAATTATGATAAGATAGAAGCAAAGTTTAGTAGGAAGAAAGAAAACTTTCCACATCTATTGTTTCCTATCTACCTTGAACCCACAACTAAAGATGCTTTCAATCGTGCATGGTTCAGGGACATAATTGATGCAAGAAAGCACCTTGAACGACTCAAATTACAAGAGTCTGAATTTAACCTATTGAAATACTATGACCAAAAAAAGGAAAGAAAAACTAAGACACCAAGTAAAGAGTAGATTTTATTATCTATTCTGGGGTGCAGCAACAGTATCAGTCTTTGCAGGTCAGATGTATGTTGGTACTGGTTATCGTAAGATGAGTCACTCCATTGATACTTTAATGAGTGGAATTAAAGTCTTAATTGAATTACCTACTCCTAAAGTCATCCCTGTACCTGATACAGGACGAGGATGGGAACAACACCCTATGATTATCAAATAACATATTAAAAGACCCCTGAGAGGATTCTCAGAGGTCTTGTGACAGTTATTTAATTGTCTTGGCCTATGTAATCAGTAATTCTTTACAGATCCTCTTACAACTAGACTGGTTATCTTCACACTCAATAAGGCACTCGTAGTAATCATCTAACATTTGGTCATCCGTTTGTTGACTAGCGACATAAGTGTCGTAACTATGATGATTCCAGTTTGCCATTCTGTTTTGAGAAATTATATTGTGCATGAGATTAGACCATTAATTGTATTCGGTGGACAGCATAATGTATGTGTTTTGGGTACATCTTGCTCTTCCTCAATTCTACTACTATTTATATTAAAAGTGTTGAAATAGACACAAAAATTTATACCTATATATTTTTAATTGTATAATTCATTACTATGAGAGAACAACTAATCAAGGCACTACTAGCACATGCAAATGGTGAAATCCAGATGCACCTTGCTAATGTTGAAGTGTATCTAAATAATCCTGTTGGTATAGGTGAGCATCCTGATATTACTGAAGCAATGCAACAGGAAATAGATAAGATTGCTCGATGGCATGACCAAATAGAAGTAATCAACCAGTATATTAAAAAGAAATGAAACTACAAGATAAAACACAACAAATACTTGACAAGATAGTTACTTGGGATAAGAAACTTATCAAGAAGTGTCAAGACAAATTTGGATGGACAGACTATCAGGTAGTTTGTATAAGTTTCGCCAAGGGATTCATCATAGGTGCAATTCTTTTATGATAGAATATCTAATTCGTCAATGTATTGCAAAACGTGATGACATCATGGAAATAGTCCACTACCGAAAGGAACATAAACTATTTCCTTATAATACAACTGGTAATACAATGCCTTGGAATAATGGCAAATAATTTAATTGATCTATATTCTATAGTAGTATTCACAATGCTCGGCGGTTCGCTCGCTCTCATACCAATATACTTACTAAAATTGATACTTAACAATGAAGAAAGCAAAATGGATGATGGATAAATCCGATCATGGTAACATCATCCCTATGACAGTCGCTACTGAAAGACTGTTAAAAGATCTAGCAAAACATATGCTAGACAATAACATGAATGTTCAGAAACAATTCAACGTCCAAACAAATAATCATACGATCATTATTACACAATGAAACTCACTGTTGAGCAAATACAGAACTGGGAGAAAGAATATCTCTCAATGAATGTGAAGTTAGACAAGAGACAGAGAGAGATTCTTGAAGGCGATTCAATCAAGTCGCATGAAGGAATGTTATTCGGAAGAATGTATGCCAACTGGAAGGAGATTAAACTAAATGAAGGATAACGTGAAGTGTTACGAGGATGACACTGAGATCCCTTGTAGTAGACTACAGGAGGATCAATTCATGTATATGGATAAAGGAGAACTAATATCTGAAATACTCCAGATAGCAGCGTGCCTAGACGGAACTGTATCGCGTGTTAGTACTCTTAATAGTGTAGGTAGAGCATCCAAGAAGATCATCATAGAGTATGATGTAGAAAACATACGCAACTAACAACCAGTTAGATTAGTGTCACAAGGCCATGGGACAAGTTCTCATGGTCTGTTATTATATAAAGGTAGTCAAGCAAGGCACTTATGCTCAACCCCGATCTTCCACAATTCTATTGTGTATTCACCAGTCCAGTTAGATTCACAAAATCACTGGAAGAAGCAAGTAATATAGCACATGAATACTTTGAGAGAACTGGATATGTGGTAGCAATCGAACAGGCACAAGGAGGACACTATGCTTAATCTTACCACAGATCAAAAAAGAGAAGTGGCATCACAATTTGTTGATATAATTGTAGATGGCATGGACATTAAAACATTGGTCGCATATGTAACAGATCATATGAATGAATACTATGAGAGTTGCAGCACCGATGAATTACAGGAAGAAATTCAGACTTATGATGAAGAGTTGTATGAAG
>CEOW01008366.1_pt1 | contig 21464 bp, 19 predicted proteins | sample 530621 | NCBI WGS metagenome assembly CEOW01 (sample SAMEA2620734, study PRJEB7988) | marine metagenome | isolation source: saline water (ENVO:00002010), including | reverse complement strand
GTATTGTCTCTTCCACATTTAGTTCTTGAAGTGTTATACGATAACACGTTACTAAGTTAAAAAAATATTTATGACAAATATTGTTTGGTTAAAAAGAGATCTAAGGACGCAAGATCATGAACCTTTTAAGCTCGCTTCTGATGGTGTAAACAATATTTTTCCTGTTTATATATTTGATCCTGAAATTATAAAAAAAAAGGATTTTAGTAATAGACATTTTCAATTTATTTACAATTCAATATTAGATATAAATGAAACTTTAAAAAAATTTAATATAATAGTGACAATTTTTTATGGATCAACAATAGAAGTATTCCAATACTTGAACAGAAAACTAAAGATTAATAAAGTATTTTCTTACAACGAAACAAATAATTTAATCCATCTTAAAAAAAATAATGAAATAAAAATCTATTTTAAAAAACATAATATACCTTGGGAATTATCAAGTAAAAATGGTGTTGTTTCTAATATTGTTAATCGAAAAAATTGGGATAAAAAATGGTATACTTATGCCAATGATAGTTTAATTGAAAACAAATTCAGAAAACAAAAAAATTTAGTCATTGAAAATCCATTTATTATACCTGATAATATTTGTAAAAAACTTCAAAACTATCCACAAGAATTTCAATTATCTGGAGAAACAAAAGCTTGGGAAGTTTTAAATGATTTTGTAAACAAAAGATCACAAAACTATTCAAAAAATATATCTAGCCCACTATACAGTAGATATAGTTGCAGTAGAATATCAACTTATCTAGCCTGGGGTAATGTTTCAATAAGACAAGTTTTTAAATTTGTTAAGAATAATGATAAATATAATACTAACAAAAGAAATCTTAATAGTTTTCTTATAAGATTAAAATGGAATTCACATTTTGTTCAAAAGTTTCATGTTGAACCTAGATATCAAAATGAATGCATAAACAGAGGGTATGAAAATTTAGAAAGGACAAATAAAATTGATCATCTTAATGCTTGGAAAAATGCATCCACTGGTTTTCCCTTTATAGATGCTTGCATGAAATCCTTGATTAAAACAGGTTGGTTAAACTTTAGAATGAGAGCAATGTTAGTATCTTTTCTATGTCACCATTTAGATACTGATTGGAGACTAGGAGCAAATTTTTTAGCAAGACAGTTTTTAGATTATGAACCTGGTATTCATTATACCCAATTTCAAATGCAGGCGGGAACAACTGGCATCAATACATTAAGAATTTACAATCCAGTAAAACAATCACAAGATCAAGATCCAGAGGGTCTATTTATTAAAGAATGGTTACCCGAACTTCGAGATCTTAATAAAGATCAAATTCATGAACCTTGGATTCAAAATAATAATGAGCAAAATTTATTTTTCAAAAATAACAATTTATATTGTAAACCTATTATTGATCATATAGAAAGTGGAAGATTGGCAAGAAAAAAAAATTGGTCATTTAAGAAAAATCTTTCTGTTAAAAAAGAAAATAAAAGAATGGTTCTAATGCATACAAGGAATAACTAGAATGATAAAATTAAGCAAATACGAAATTGATAGAATCATAGGTATGGCTATGGAAGATAGAACACCATTTGATTCTATAAAACAACAGTTTAATATTAATCACGGTGAAATTATAAAACTTATGTGCAAACAATTATCTGAAAAATCATTTAAAAAATGGAGAAAAAGAATGAATGGGAGAAAAACTAAACATAAAAAAAACTTCGATAAAAGCTTTTATAGATTCAAATCTAAAAATCAAAAATAATTGCTAAAACAAAGATTACCCTATAAATTCTGTAAAACGTGTAACTTACCATTTAATTGGAGAAAAAAATGGGCTCTCAATTGGTCCAATGTTTTATATTGCAGTCAAAAATGTAGAATGAAAAAAAATAAATTAAATGACTAATCCAGAAAATTCAAATTCAGTATTTCTATGGAATAAATACTATGATATCAATAAAACAGAATATATTGATTTATCAAATGTAGAAGGGAACATTCCTTCAGACATAGGTAAACTCAAAAATCTACTCTATTTAAAAATTAGAGGCAAAAATATCAAAGGAACAATACCAAATAGTATTGGATATTTAAAAAAAATTATTACTATAGATTTTGCTTTCTGTGGTCTCAACGGTTCAATTCCAAGTTCAATTGGAAATCTAAAAAAATTAAAAACTATTAATCTTAAATCCAATAATATTTCTGGTATTATCCCTCATTCAATTGGCAATCTAACCTATCTAAAATCTCTAGATTTTTCAAACAACAAACTAGAAGGATATATACCCGAGGATATTAGTAAATTAAAAAAAATCTGGTATCTAAATTTATCTAATAATAAACTTAATGGTACAATTTCTGAAAACATCATTAGTCTAATATCCAAAAATAATCTACCTATCAGTAGTATAATATCATCAAATAATATTAAACTACCTTTAACCTAAATATGCGTTCATTAATTTTAATTACTGTAATATCTTCCCTATTAGCAATAACCTATTTGTCTTTATTAATTTTGGGATTAGAAGGTACAATTATCTATATATTAATATTTTCTTATTTTTTATATTGGCTTACAAAAAAAAGTTTTCTGAATTCATATTTCAAAAAAAACCAAGAGAAGTAAATGAAATCTATTATTCAAAACAAAACTTTTTTACTTTTTTTCTTAGGAAATATTATTTCACTCATTGCATTTGGATTTAACACAATTTCAATAAGCTGGCTTGTTCTTGAACAAACTGGATCTGAATTTCAACTTGGCAAAATTATGGCTGTAGCAACGGTACCGGGCTTAATAATTGCCTTATTATCTGGATATTTAATTGATAAGCTTAATAGAAAGTGGCTACTCGTATTTTTAGATCTATTTAAAATGCTTGTTTTAGTTCTATTTTTAATTGCTACATATTTTTTTGAACTAAAAATGTACTTTATTTATGCTACTGTCTTTTTAATTGGTATTGGCAACGCACTATTTTGGCCAACCGGTCAAGCATTTGTTCAACAAATTGTAAACGAAAATGATTTTTTTAATGCTAACAAACTACTATCTGCAAGTTACCAAATTGGTTCAATTTTTGGAGCTGGGTTAGGTGGTATTATTGTACACTATTTTAATCCCTATTCAGCATTATTTATAAATATTTTTGCTTATTTAATATCATCTACCCTTATTTCCTATGCTCCATTCAAACATAAAATTAATACTACTAATAAAGAATTATCAATACTATCAATAAATAAGGGAATCGAATATCTAAAAAAAAGAAAAGATATATTAGTATTGACCATGACAACTATTCTTTCAGATGTTGCAATATGGGGTTCATTATCAGTATTAACAATTTCAATATCAACTAATATTTTTGACAAAGGAACTTGGGGTTATGGTATTTTAGATGGTTTTTACGGTGCAGGTGCACTTTCATCCGCTTTTTTAATTGGTTATTTAACTAAAGAGTTTCAAAGACAAACAGTCTTAAAATTTTTCTATTTTGGAGCAGCAATTTTCTTATTTTTATCTGCAAATATGCCAAATATATATTTGGCTTCTTTGTGCTTTCTTTTTATGGGATTTAATAACAATTCAGCTAGAATATTGATAAGGACTATATTAATGGAGAATATTCCAAATAATATCATGGGCAGAGTTCAAACTTTACTTGGAATATATACTAGGATTATGGTTGTAACTAGTTCTTTACTGTGTGGTTATTTAATTGAGAACATAAGTATTGAAAATGCAATAAACTTCACTTGCCTTCATTACATCCTAGCTATGGTAGGAACATATGCTGTTAGTAAAAAATGGCAAAGATCAGTTCAATACTTAAATTAAATATAATATTTATAAAATTTAACCTAAAAGTAAGTAAGTACTCACATTTATCTTGTTTTGTTATTTTTTATTTAATAATATATTAAATGAAATTTATTTTATTTTATTTATATTTGAGTTTTAGTTTTGCTGGTACAATCACAGATCAACAAAAAAATACACTCTGTAAAATATGCAGCATAAATAATAATTCTCAAATTGAGTTAAATGATTGTTTAAAAGATTATTGTGATAATGTGTGTAACAATGATATCGAAATCATAGCATCTAATAAATTAGAGACCGATTCAGCTAATTTACTATACAACCCCATTACAGGAAAAATATCAAATGAAAAGAATTCAAACATTACTTTTATGTATGATTCTATTTCAAGAGAACCTTTAATTAATAAAAATCAAAATGAAAAATATATTCAATCTAAAAAAAAGTGGTTTCGATCTATTGGATTTGGACCATCATTAACAAACAATACTATAAAACCAAAAGTTATAAGCGATAATTCTAATATTGCAATAAATTTTGGTTTATATAGAAACTATAATACAAATACCTTTGTTGGATTGAATCTAAATGGAAAATATCAAGAAAATGGACGAGAAAACAATCTATCCATTAACGTACTTTCCTTTTCTTACATAACATTTATAAAAAATAAAATTCAAGATATCTTTGTAACTGTAAATTTAGGTCCAGCTAGAAGTACTTATAAAGATCTATTAAATGGGAAAATATCACTTCAACATGGATATAGCTTCATGTATGGAATTGGGATACCTGTTTTTTTAAATGAAACAATATTAAATTTTGGAATTGAATATTCTAGATTTAGTTTAAAAAATAGAATAGATGACTATAATTTTATTGAAAAAAACTATTTCATTGCTTTAAAAGGCTCTTTTTTATTTTAATTAATTTTAAAAAATTCTAATCCAATATAACATTTACAAGTAGAACAATATCAAGAACATTAATTGTTTCATCAAAGTTAAGATCAGCTGATTCAAATACTTGATCATTAGGTTGTTCTTCTCCTGTGATATAATTAATCATTATAACGACATCAAGAATGTTGATTATACCGTCAAAGTTAATATCACCCAATAAAACAGAATCATTTATAAAAACTTGTATTGGTATGCTTGCATTACCTCCATAAGATATAATATTTATATAATTTAAATATTCATCAAATAATAAATCATTTGTATCAACAGAAAGATTAATTTGATCTGATTCTCCAGCATTAATTTGACCAAAATTTTGAGATAAAGTTATCCATTCTGGACTTTTTTTAATTTTAACTGATAGTAAGTTTTGCAGATAATTATTATTGTAAGCTACTTCTAATCCATCCACACCTCCAAGATTCTGTATTCCAACAGTTCCATTGGAGAAATCTCCAAGCATTTCATTATAATTAAAAGATATATCACCATTTGAATAAAGAACAACTTGAAAATCATAAAAACTATTTTCAAAGTTTGTCCACCAATGTGCAACACTATTAAACCATACAACCATCCTATCACTATTTGAATGATAGTAAACATTTCCTGAACAATATTGATTGCAATTATCATTTACAGGATTCAAATCATCCCAAAATGGAAATATTGCTGGTGAAGGAGCAGAATTTGAAGGTAACTGTTGATTATTCCACTCACTATTATCATCACCAAAACCTATCCATCCATTTGGATTAATTCTAATTTCATTATAACTATTTCCGTAAAAAGGAAAATTAAAGTCTAAAGGTACCAATTGCCCAGATTGGTCGTTATTAGGAAAGGTGTATAAAGTTCCAACTTCTGAAATATCAATCCAATCATGGTCAAATATCTCAGTTTCAGAATCCGACCAAAAATTTCCATAATTATCAGACTGATTTATACCAAGAAATGGAGAAATACTCAATTGATATGATAATACGGAATTATCTTCACCATTATTTATTAATGATAAAACATCACTTCCTAGATCACCTTCATCTATTTGAAAAGTAAATTCTCCAGGACTAAAATCTAAGTTAGGGCTAGGACCGCTAATCTCTTGTAAAGCATTAAATAAGTTTAGTCTACCCCCACTTACAGTTACTCCATTTAAACTTGGAAGAATATCAACTGTATTTAACAAAGTATTTTTTATTTCTAAAGAGCAATTAGCTGGATTATCAATACAATCTTGTGCAAAAGCTATAGAAGCACCAGCATGCATTAACCCAACGGCTCCAGCAACGTGAGGAGTTGCCATTGAAGTACCTGTATAAGAACAGGTAACACCACCTGATACAGTACTACAAATATCTGTTCCAGGAGCGCCTAAATCAATACTATTTGTTCCATATCCTGCACTATTATATTTAACATCATTTCTTGTAGTATTAGTTACGGAAACTACCCAATCACTATTACAACCAGTTGGAACATCTCCTACTTGATCTACATTTTGATTACTATTTGTTGTAGCAGCTGCACTTAATATTCCTACTTGACCCATTGCATTATATAAATCATTCCAAACAGGATAAGAGCCTGAGTTGCAATTTGCATTATCAACTCCAAAACTACTGTTTGTAGCAACCACATTAGCTCCGAATTCACCGTTTGTAGATAACCACAACGATTTTTGATCAAGTACGTACCCATATGCAAGACTAATTGTTGATGTTGATCCTGATGAACCAGCTACTGACATTATTTTTATATCCCAATTAACTCCTACTACATCAGAATTATTATTACCCTTAGCTCCTATTGTTCCAGCAACATGTGTACCATGATTATCTGATGGTATACTTCCATCATTACTATATGCATCCCAACCATTAATGTCATCGATATAACCATTTCCATCATCATCTATACCATTATTCGGAATTTCATTATTATTAACCCATATATTACTAACTAAATCAGGATGATTAATATCAACTCCTCCATCAACAACAGCTACTACAATTTCATCACCAAGTGCAGTTAAACCACCAGTTGATATATCCCAAGCTTCTACAGCATCAATATCACCATCAACTTGACCTCCACTTTGACCAGTATTGTTTAATCCCCACATTTGGTTAAAATAAGGGTCGTTAGGTATTTCACGCTGATTTACTTTATGGTCTAACTGAGCATAAACAACATAATCAAAACTAGAAATTTCTTCTAAATACTTAAATATATTATCATTATTTGAATCAAATTCAACAAGCCATACATTTAATTTTTTAACAAGACATTGCTTAGCAGTAAAATTTGTATTTTTCAAATTTTGAGATATAATTTGTTCATTGAGTTCTAAATTAAATTTTACTATTAATTGATTATCTACATAAGGTGTAGCTGCGTAAAAATTATTTATTGTTGTAATTAAAATTAATTTGAGTAATAATTTCATATTTTTTCCAATTTTGTTTACCAAAGATTAAACCAAATTTATGGAATTAAAAATCATATAATTAATATTATTTCATTTTGTTACTTTTATCTAAAAATTGAAATACTATACAATTGATCTCAAAAATAGTATTTAAGGAAAGAAAAAATGAATGACTAAAAACCCTTCTAATAAGAAGGGCTTTTGAATGTCTATTGCGGAGAGTCCGAGATTTGAACTCGGGAGCCGACTATCGCCGACTACGGATTAGCAATCCGCTGCATTACCGCTCTGCCAACTCTCCAAATGCGGAGGATGAGGGACTCGAACCCACAAGGGCTATTAACCCGGCGGTTTTCAAAACCGCTGCCTTACCAATTAGACTAATCCTCCAAATAGCTAGATAATTTAGCAATATATAATTTTAGTGACAAATAAAAGAGTTATTAAATTTCAAATTTTATTCCCTGAGCTAATGGTAGGTCACTTCCCCAATTTATAGTATTTGTTTGTCGTCTCATATAAGCCTTCCAAGAATCAGATCCAGATTCACGTCCACCCCCAGTTTCTTTCTCACCCCCAAATGCTCCACCTATTTCTGCTCCTGATGTTCCTATATTTACATTTGCTATTCCACAGTCACTACCCTTATGCGATAAAAATTGTTCGGAATTTAAAATATTATTTGTGAAAATTGCAGATGATAAACCTTGGGGAACATCATTGTGAATTTTTATAGCTTCATCAATTGATGAATATTTTGTTATATATAAAATTGGTGCAAAAGTTTCTTCTTTCACAATTTCTATATTACCTTCAACTTCAATTATAGTTGGTTCAACAAAATTACCTTTTTTGTTTAATACATTTCCACCGTATAATAATTTTCCACCTTGCTTAATTGCTTTTTTTATTGCGTTACTGTAATCTTTAATAGCTGATTGATCAATTAATGGTCCCATTAATGTATCATCACTTAGAGGATCACCAATTCTAACTTGCGAGTAAGTTGACTTTAATTTTTCAACAATAGTATCATATACACTGTCATGCGCAATAATTCTTCTTGTTGAAGTACATCTCTGTCCTGCTGTACCTACAGCGCCAAATAAAATTGCAGGAATAACCATATCCATTTTTGCTGTTTGATCTACTATAATAGCGTTATTACCACCTAATTCTAAAATTACTTTACCTAATCTTTCACCAACTACTGATCCAATTCTTTTGCCCATTCTAGTTGATCCAGTTGCAGAAATTAATGGTACTCTTTTATCATTAATTAATTTTTCACCAATTACTGAACCTCTTCCAATAATTAAATTAAATATAGATTTATATCCTTCTTTATTAAGAACTTCATTACAAATGTTTTGAACTGCAATTGCACATAATGGTGTTTTTGATGAAGGCTTCCATAATGATATATTACCACATACTGCTGCAATAAAAGCATTCCAAGCCCATACTGCAACAGGAAAATTAAAAGCTGAAATAATACCAACAATACCCAGAGGATGCCATTGTTCATACATTCTATGAAGTGATCTCTCAGAATGCATAGTTAATCCATAAAGCTGCCTTGAAAGCCCAACAGCAAAATCTGCGATATCAATCATTTCTTGCACTTCACCATCGCCCTCAGATTTAATCTTACCCATCTCTAGTGAAACAAGATCTCCTAGTGCACTTTTATGTTCTCTTAAAGCATTTCCCATCTTTCTAATTAATTCACCTCTTACTGGTGCTGGTACCATACGCCACTCTTCAAAAGCATCTTGTGATGATTTTATAATTTTTTCGTAATCATGTTCAGAGCAAAAGTTAACTTTTGCTAAAATATCTCCATTAGTTGGATTGAATGATTCTATATATCCTGCATCAGAGGTTTTAAAATATTCATTCGCACCAATGCAAGATCCATAATTTTCTTTTTCAATCTTTAATTTTTTTAAAATTTGATTCATTTATTTACCTGTTTTTTAAGAATTTTTTTATTACATCTAACATAATGTCCTTTTTTGAATTCTATTAACTCCTGATTTTCTTTTGTTCCGGCACAAGGACATTCATCATCATTAAATCTATTGCAAAATCTACATCCATCTCCCAACTCCAATAATGATGGCACCATCCCAGGAAGTGTTTTTAACTTGTCTACTTCTTGATTAATTTTTGGTATAGATTCCATCAATGCTTGAGTATATGGATGTAAAGGATTATTAAAGAGTTCATGAACTGTAGCAATTTCTTGGATTTGACCAGCGTACATAACAATGACTCTATCACAAATTTCAGCAATAACACCTAGATCGTGAGTAATCATCATAACAGCTAATCCCATTTCTTTTTGTAGTTTTTCTATTAATTCCAATATTTGAGCCTGTATAGTTACATCTAAAGCTGTTGTAGGCTCATCAGCAATTAATACTGATGGATTGCAGGATAATGCCATAGCAATCATTACTCTTTGTCTCATTCCACCTGAAAGTTGATGTGGGTACTCCTCAACCCTTCTTTCTGGTGATGGTATACCAACAAGCTTTAGCATTTCAATAGCTTTTTCCTTAGCTTCTTTTTCACTCAATTTTTGATGTAAAATAATAGATTCCATAATTTGATCACCACAAGTAAAAACAGGGTTTAGGGATGTCATTGGCTCTTGAAAGATCATAGAAATTTTATTTCCTCTAATCTTTTGAATTTTATTTTTTGGCATGTCGAGTATACTTTCACCATTAAATAAAATCTCTCCTCCTGCATAATAACCTGGAGGCTGAGCAACTAATCTCATAATTGATAAAGCGGTAACAGATTTACCACATCCTGATTCTCCTACAATTCCTAAAGTTTCTCCTGGATAAACATCAAAGCTAACGTCCTCAACAGCGTGCGCTACTCCTGCATCTGTTTTAAAGTATGTTTTTAAATTTTTGACTTCAATAATTGGTTTTTTAGACATTTTCAATCTCTTTTGTTTTTCTTAATGACCATATAAATAAAATAATAACTATAATAAACATCAGTATAGGTGTCGAATAAAAATATTCACTAGAACTATATTTATTTAATTCTTTAATCCTTCCAATGAGCAATGAAATCCTGCCCATAACTGCAAAGCCAAATGATGCTCCAAATTTGATCATTAAAAAATAAATTCCAATTTTGCTTAAAAAGCCTATGCTACCTTTGTGTTCTGTTGAAAAGAAAAAATATATTAAACCTGTAAGTGTACCTATCAGCACTAGTATCGAATTAAAAATATCAAAGGAAGATTGTGAAAAATCAATGACTGCTGATTGTATTTGAATTAAAATATCAGAATTTAGATATCCATAAAATCTTAAACCAGCTGCCATTCCAACAATATATGCAATTGGCCAACGTGCCAGCCAACTCAAATTCGGGATAAGACGCATTAACATAAAAATGCCTAACACAAATGGAATCAAATAAATGAAACTTATTTCATCATAACCAGCAATACCACCTTTAGGGAAAATACTTCTTTCTAAAATACCAAAGAAAGTTGTCAAAAAATTTAAAATCTCATATATAAAATACCAAATCTTATAAAAAACACCTAATTCTGAAATATTTTCTAGCTTAGGCCATAATCTACCAAGCATATTTGGTTGAACTTGTTGCCAAAATGAGGTTACTACAACATAACCAGCTGATACACCAACATATAAATGTTCAGCTGCTTTGTAAAATGGATTATCATCGTACAAATAGCTGAATATACAAAGTGTTAAAAAAACAATAAGCCAAGCTGTAAATAATTCAAAAGGAGAAATCATATTATTTTGTTCCTCTCTTTCTGTTCAAAAAATATGTGATATTGCCAAAAACAATAAATATAACAATCATAAGATGAGCAATAGACTGTGCTGACATCATGCCTGTCGCTTCACCCTTAAAATTATATTGATTATATTTTGAATATACTAAATTCTCATATTCAGCAGCGCCTGGCATTCCAGCTAAAATTCCTCTTATCTGATTATTTTCAACATATGGAATGATATCCGTTACTTGTATAGATGTACATCCAGTTGTAAATGGTATTTTCTTGGGATCAGTTGCATATTGTACCCATTGTTTTGATCCTGGATCACCCGCAGAAAGACTTATAACGTAATCAAAATTTTCGATATTTTTAATTTCTTGCATTAGTTGTAAATCTTTAATTTCATTTCCTAACAAATCAACAGTGTACATTGTTCTAATATCTGATGCGATCCCTTTGATTACAGCTTCTCCTCCTGGCTTAAAACCAAGATTTACATAATCCTCATCATATTTTTTCCCCATTTCTGATGCAACTTCAGAAAATGCATCAGTTGACATAAAATTACCATCAGGCCATAACGCAAATCCATAAACAAGTATATCTTTTGAAAATAAATGTCTTAAAATTGCAATTGCCATTGGATGAATTTCAGGCATTGTACTTGGTCCATATTCAAAAGAAACAATGACTTTATCTCTTTCTTTTAAATTTTCAATCTCTTGAAATACTTTTACAGTATCTTTTTTTGGTATAACAGGCAATTTAACTAAATCTGGATATAGTAATGGGATACAAACTGAAAGTGCAATAATTATAAAAATTATTCTTCTGTCAAGCGAACCAAGTTTTATTAAAAATTTTTCAATCATAATTAATCACCCAGAAATGATTTTTCTTTACCTATAATGATTCTAAATGAAGTACCAATAATTCCAAGAGCTATTCCAATCATAAGTGCTCTTGAACCTGCAGTTGTTGGATAATTGTAAATCCATTCTTGTAAAAAATTAATTTTAAAAATATTTGGAGTCTCTATATTCCAATTCATAATAAATCCAACAATAATCACAAATATGATTGAAGATAATAATGAAGAAATAAAAACAATTTTATTCTTAAAAAATGGACTTATTAACGCGAAAACTCCAAAAATTATCGATGTTGATATGGCCCACCAAGGGATGAGCTCACCTAATGGTACCCTTCCTAACATCAATATAATACCAGCTATTAAAAGTAAAGTTGCCTCAAAATTTCTTATTCTAAAAGCTCTGTATGATGCTGAGGCAACAAAAAAGGCAAGTAAGGCAAACATTGTAGCTGATAATGGAGTAAAAATTGTAAAAAACATCCAAGAAAAAAGGGAACCTTCAATATTTACATGAGCTCCCCAAGGATGTTCTTTAACTGTATATCTAACCAATGAACTTAACTGATATTTTTTTCCATCAAATATAAAAGGCTCGTTCATAAAATTGTCTGCTTCTTTTTTAGTAATAAAAACATGATCTATTTTGTAATCTTTGTTGGAATCCATTAAATTTTCGTAAATGGAATTTTGCGTTGATTTATTAGTTTTATTGAAAATGATGTTAGACACTAAATTGGCATCATTTTTTTCTATATCATTTATTTCAATATAATTTGCACCTCTAAAGAAGAAACCAGCAAAAATAGCAAAAAAGAAGCCTGAAACAGCAAGTACACTATATTGCCAATTTTTTCTTTTATAAGCTATTTTTAATACTTGTAATTTTAACATATTCAATGCGCCAAGGAAAATTGCGAATGCAGCAATGATATCAAACCATTGTGTTGCATCATTATCAACAAAATCATTTATTGGCTCATAATTAATAAAATGACCAAATAAAGTTAAAAGTCCGACAGACATGACAATGATTAATGGTAATTGTCTTTTTAAAAAATTCATTATTTATTAAAAATATCTAGTATATTAAAATTAATAAAACCTAATTGCTCAAAACCGCTAAATAAAACTACAATTAACATAAATATTATCATAAAAAACTTCACTATATCTTGACCTTTGATAACACCTAATAATTCAGGTTTATTTGATAAATAAGCACTTGCTGTAAAAAATTCCTCACCAATCAATGTATAATCACAGGCCGTAACAAAAAACGGAATTTGTGATGGTGATCCTGTACCTGCTATTTGTATAGCACCAATAGAGTTACCAGTTTCTGCTAAAATCAAAGACTCTGCATAAAATTTACCTTGATAAAAACAAGCAGCAGGTTTTTCTCTAAGCATTATACCATTAACTCCAGCAGTGTAAGCAAACTGATCATCAGTAACATAATGAACCATATCATCATAATAAAGATCAGGTCGACCAGCTTTTAAATATGATTCTTTACAAGTTTCTCTACCAGCTTCCATAACTATAGATTTTGAGACTGGCACATTAAGTGATGTCTCATATTTAGCAGTTAATTCTGAAACATTACCTAATATTGTTAAACCAGATACTGTTTCAACTTGGTCCATATCCATTATTCCAGGTACAAATAATACTGGTTTACCCATTTCAGTCGACCTTCCAACCGCTTCTTCAATAGCTTTTAAACCAGGTATTGGTCTTAAATATATATTTTCACCTCTTGATGCTAAATTAGTATAAAAGTGTAGAATCCAAGATACAAAAATTACACTAACAAACTTTGTAAATGAACCATTGATAAATAAACTGCCTTGAAAAAAATAATACACAGTTACAACTAGTATAAACGACGCAATGTATTTAAATATTATATTATAGTTATTTTTCATATTTTGCATATTTTTCTATTTCAAGCAGTAATAGCTCAACATTTTTTTTATCTTCTAATAATTCAGCTACTTGATAATATAAATGAGATTGAATAAATACAGTTAATATAGGTCCAAAAAATATTAACAATTGACTACCAAAAAAAGATAAATATTTAACCATTTCTAAAAAAAATATCGCTGGAATAGATAATCCGTGATGATGTATTCTTTTTGCAATATCCATAATTATTTCATTATTTGATTTAGTTCTTGACATAATTTAGGTTATAATCATTTCCAAATTAGCTCTTGGGACTTCAAATAATTTACCATTATCTAACTTTATTTCAGCTACTCTGACTAACGTTTCAGAATCCATTTTTTTTAATTCTTTTGGTAAAGAAACAACCGTTCCAACTTTTCCAAAGTAAGGCTCTCTAATAACTCTAATTTGAGATCCTTCTGAAATGATCATATCTATATTTGAATTTTGTTTATCATCTTGTTTATTTGAGATTAATATTTCAGGTCTAATGACTCCAGCTCTAATTTGTGTAGAACCATTGATTGAAGCAGTTTGTTTTTTTTTCTTATTTAGTAAAGAATAGGTTTTTTCAGACATAGCAATTTCACCAAAGCCCTCTGTAATAAGTAAGCTTAAACCAATATTTTCTGAGCCAGTTATAGCTACTCCTAGATTATATCCTAATAACTCAGATAATGCGTTATAAGAAAAACCACCACTAACTATACCTGCAACACCAATAGATTTTGCTTTTTGAAAAGCCTCATTATCTAAATATGAGCCACCTATTAAAATTTTACCTTTGTGTGACTTATTTATCATGGATGCAATTAATTTTTGATTAGGGTTTGATGTAACAACAACAATTTCTCCTCTATTTTCGCCACCTACACCTAAAATTCCTTGAATTAAAGTTGCCGTTGTTTCAATTTTGACACCTTCATCTGGTAAAACATCAGAGATTTTTCCTGAAGTATATGCATTGATTTCTACAGATTTTTGAGGCTCAGAAATAATAACTTGTCCTGTAACATCAGAAACATTTGCTATAAAACCGTTAATAGGAGATTTTACTTGAGTTTTAAACAAACCAAACAGACCTTTATTTTCTGCAATGATTTGATTTTTTTCTACTTTGTCATCGATTTTTATCAACATACAATCTTTTATATTATCAGGTTCAACATTTAATTGTTTAGATACATTAACCATATGAACATTTCCAGGAATTTTCGTAGAAGCTACGATATCCTTGGATTCAACATAATCACCTATTTTATAATGTACTTTACCTTTCATAGGAAGTAATCTAGTTTTTACGACCTTTGTTGACTCTAATATTTTCAAACCAGGTGTATATGATCTAGACATTTTTAAACTCCGGATATTCATCAATAGCATTTGACCATTTTAGTAAAGATTTAATTCTATTTTTAGAGTCACCTGGTATTTCGAAAGGCCTTCTTCCTCTTCCATCAAGGATTATTCCAACATCCCCACCACTAATTCTTGTATTAATGTCTTCATTATATCCTGATCCAATGTTAATACCTTTACTTGGTTTTAAAATTGAATCATATAACATATATGGTGCCTTGATTACTTTAATTTCACCTTTTTGTAAATTTCCTTCAATTTTATTATTATCTATTTGGAAACTATACTCTAATAAGGTGTTACTTTTAGTATTACCAAAAGGTGCAATACAAGTACCTAATCTTATCAAACAATCCTTTTCAAAGACTTGAATAGCAGCGTCAGGATGAATTGTTGATAAGATACCTAGTTGAGGCATCATAAATATAGAATCAACAGCAAGCTCTGTTATACCTTCAGGTAAAAATGAATCGATTAACATTTTTGCAGCTTGATTCCTTCTAGGAGCATGAGATAATACACCACCAGAACCTACAATTAAATCTAGTTCATTCATATTAACCAACGATTTACCTGATTCAGATTGATCAAAAGCGTCAGATATAGTTCTTTCTTTTTGAACTCCCTTTAATTCAACAGCAAATTCTTTATGTTGGAGAAATGATAACCTTAAAGCTTCCCTAGCAATTGCCTGTTCTAGTATAAGACCTTGAAGAGTTTGTGGTATGGTTGTTGGTCTTATCATCTTATTTGCTATACTGTTTGTTAAATCTTTACTATCTATTTCGTAAGGAATCCAACGTAAAATATTTTGATAACCAACTTCAGCTAGGACATTGCATACAGAATAACTCATCCCAAGATTTGCACTTACGGTCCTATTAAATTTTCCAGAAAACACTGAAAAAACATCTGTTGTTGCACCACCAATATCTACACCAACAACAGACTTTTTAGTATTGTGAGCTATTTTTTTAATTATTTCTCCCACAGCTCCAGGAGTAGGCATAATGGGTGCACTAGTCCAAGACATTAATTTTTTATAACCTGGTGCTTGTGCCATTACGTGTTCCATAAACAGATCATGAATTTTATCTCTACTTGGTTGCAAATTTTCAATATCAAGATTTGGTCTAATATTATCAACTATTGTTAAATCTGAGATTGATGACAGCCTTTTCGAAACATCATCAACAGCTTTATTATTACCAGCATAAATAATAGGTAGTTTATAATTTAAACCTAACCGAGGCTTAGGGTTAGCTGCTTCTAAAATCTCAGCTAATTCTACAACATGACTTATTGTACCACCATCAACACCACCAGATAACAAAATCATATCAGGCCTTAATTGTCTTATTCTTTTAACTTTTTCATGATATAAACGACCATCATTGGAAGCTAATACATCCATTACAATCGCACCTGCACCCAAAGCAGCTCTCTGTGCACTTTCTCCTGTCATATTTTTTACAACACCTCCAACCATCATTTGGAGGCCACCACCTGCAGAGCTTGTAGAAATATAAATATCAACACCTTTGTTTTCAGTTGAGGGAATTATAATTTTTTCAGATTCAAGTATTTTTCTATTTGATAATTCCTCTAACTCAATAATTGAGTTTAGGACCCCTCTAGTTACATCTTCAAAAGGTGCCTCTACCGTTGTTGGCGCTTCGCCTCTAAAGGTCAGACGGTATTCTTCATCAATCAACTCAATTAGAATTGCCTTTGTTGTTGTTGAGCCGCAATCTGTTGCAAGAATGGTTTTTACTTCTTTTGGATTAAAATCTTGCAAAAATCTATATCTATTGTTTCAATCTTGGGTCAAGAGCATCACGCAACCCTTCACCAACTAAATTATATACCGTAACACAAATAAATATTGCTAATCCAGGGAAAAGAGCAAGCCACCAAGCATATGTTGCTCCTCTAGCAACCGCTAAAATTGCACCCCAAGTAAAACTATTAGCTGCCCCTAATCCTAAAAAGCTTAATCCTGATTCTGTTAATATTGCGCTTGCTACCCCGAAAGCAACAGCTACAAGAACTGGTGCAATGGAATTAGGTAATATATGTCTAAAAATGGTTCTAAATTCACTATTGCCAAGCGCAATGGAAGCACTTACGTAATCTTGATTTCTGGTTTTTAAAAATTCACCTCTAGTATATCTAGCAATTCCAGTCCAACTAGTTAGTCCTACGACTACCATAATTATCCATATACCACCTCCAGGATAGAAAGCAATAATAGTTAATATTAGAAAAAAAGTAGGAAATGTCAACATAAGTTCTATCAATCTCTGGATTATAATGTCAACAGTACCTCCATAATAACCAGCTAAAGCTCCAAGAATAATACCAATGAAGCAAGATATTGATGTCGCAACAAAACCTATTAAAAGAGCAGTTCTAAAGCCGTGTATTATTCCACTTAAAACATCTCTACCTAGTTGATCAGTCCCAAGATAATGTCCATTTTTTCCTGGAGAAGCATATCTTGATGTAAAATCAATATTTGAAGGTAAAAAAGGAACAGGTGGCCAAATAGCAAAATCATAATCTAATTCTTTCCATTCTGCATTCAAAAAATCTTTTTGCCATTCAGTTACTCCTAATTTGACAAAATATTCTTTAACTACAGGAGATGTAATGCTATCCTGATAACTACATAATAATGGTTTATCATTTGCTAAAAAATCTGCAAAAATTGCAATGACAAAAAATGATAATAATACTCTAAAAGCATATAACGCTAATTTGTTTTTTTTAAATTGGGCTACTACTAATTGATTATAAGATTTATTTTCCATAGTTAATTTTTATTAAATGTAATTCTTGGATCAACTACACTATACAAAATATCAGCAATTAATATACCAAAAAGAGTTAAAACTGAAGATATAGTGAAAACTGCCATAACAATTGGATAATCTCTTGACATTATTGCTTCATATCCCAAAAGACCCATACCAGGAATTGAAAAAATTGTTTCAATAATGATACTTCCACTTATCATAGCAGGTAACAATGATGCTAACATTGTTACAATTGGGATCAACGAATTTCTTAGTGCGTGTTTAAAAATGATAGTTTTTTCTGCTAACCCTTTTGATCTTGCCGTTCTTATATAGTCTTGTCTGACAACTTCTAGCATGCTAGTACGCATCTGTCTTGATAAATAAGCAAAAGAGCCATAAGTTATAATAATTATTGGAAGAATTAAATGCCAAACATAATCAAGGAATTTTTCAAAAGGAGTCATATTTTCTAAGTAAGTAGAATGTAAACCAGCGTAAGGGAAAATATCAAAAAAATCACCTCCACATAAAAAAGTAATTGCTAAAATACCAATCCAAAAACTAGGAAGTGAATAAAGTATAAAAACAATAAACGTTGTAATTCTTTCAAACAGGCTCTTGTCATTAATAGCTGAATAAATTCCCAAAGGGATTGAAATTACATAGGTAATAAATATAGCAATGAAATTCAATGTCATTGTTACAGGTATTCTTGATTTCATTTTATCTATTACAGGTTCATTGTCCCTAAATGATTTACCAAAATCAAGCTTTAAAGTATTCATTGTCCATATATGATATTGGTTTTTCAATCCATTAAATCTAAATGTTAATCTGCTAAAAATAGATTTAGGGTTCAAATCATTTTGATTTTCAAAAATTGTAAAGTAAAATAATGGTTTATCTAAGTTCCATTGTTTTCTGATCAGCTTAAGTATTTCTTCATTAAGATCTTCTCCTTGACCAGTAGACATATCCTGCTGACCGGCTCCCATTCCAGCTTTCATTTTCGCCGGATCTCCAGGAGCTAGCCTAGATATTCCAAATGATATGATTGTTATCATAAATATTGTAGGAATCATTAACAGAAGACGTTTTAAAATATAAAGTAACATAAATTAATTTACTGCTGAGTACTTGTGCAATGAAGTAGGTACCCACCATTCAAACGGATCATATCCAGGTCTAAATGGATATACATTAGCATTTTGGAAACGTTTGTGCATTAAACGATTAGATTTAGAAACATAAATAAATGTATAAGGTTGCTCATCATGAAGTATTTCTTGAAACTCCATCATATATTCTATCCTTTTACTTGAATCATATTCTCTTCTATTTAACTCAATTAGTTCATCTACTCTTTCATTTATAAAACTTATTGAATTTGATCCTTCACCCTTTGCTTGAGAGGAATGCCATATTTGATAAGGATCAGGCTCAGTGGTTGACATAGCCCAACCTAAAATCATAGCATCAAATTTTTGGGCACTAACTTGATCTAAAAATATAGACCATTCCAAAGTTTGTACATCCACCTCAATCCCTATTTTTCTACAATTTTCTGCTAGAATAAGTCCAATCTGCTTTCTTACTTCATTCCCGTTATTAGACAACACAGTAAATTTAAATTTTTCTTTTTTCCCATTAATTATCTTATCAAGAATTCCATCACCATCAGTATCTTTCCAACCCTCTTCAGCTAAAATTTGTTTAGCTATTTTAGGATCATATGGCCAAGGAACAATATCATTATTAAACTCTTCTCTTTTAAAATAAATAGGACTTTTACAAATCTCTGCTTCATTATAAAACAATGTTTCTATAATTTGTTTTCTGTCAAGTAAATGTGTCATTGCTCTTCGAACCATTTTACTTTTAAATAATGGGTTTTTTTGATTCCAACCTATGTATCCATATCCAGGAATATTATATAATTCTTTAGTATAGTTATTTGTAATCTTTTTAGAGTTTGTTTGATTCATAAATTTTTCCATAGGCAAGCCAATAACATCTAACTCACCAGCCTTTAGACCAATTATGGCAGCATCATAATCTTTAACAACTTTGTGTACAAATTTTTCTACATAACCATTTTCATCTAAATCACCATTTTTATATGCCCAGTAGTTTGGGTTACGTTCTAAAACAATTTTGTCATCTGTAGACCATTCCTTAAAAATATATGGACCTGATCCAAGTGGATTTCTAGACATGTCTTTTCCGTTAAACTCTTGTGCAAATTTATATGCTGGTAAGTTTTCAAAATCCTTGGCATCTGTACTAGACATTTCAGCTACCATTATTTCTAATTCATCAAAAGTTATATTTTCCATATAATTGTTGGGATCATAATGGTGAATTGGATACGCTGTCAAACCATTGAGCATAGTTTCCATTTTGAAATATGGATTTGTACAAGTAATTCTTAATTTATATTGATCTCCATTGATCAATTCGGCTTTTTTAACATCTTTGAAATAATTTCTCAATGGTGCACAATCCACAAAAGGATTTTTAATACATTTTAAATAAAAAATAAAGTTATTTGCATCCAATGGAACACCATCAGAGAAATAAGCGTCTTTTCTTATGTTGTATTCATAAACCAGATGATCATCTGATACTTTAGCAACATCTGTGGCAAGATTTGGGTCTGTATAAAGTAAAGTTTTTTTATCCATTCCTACTAATGATTCAAACATTTTCCCTTCAATATAACCAGCACTTGCTCCCGAAGAGGTAATTGGATTTAATCTATCAGGGTCACTAAGTTCATGAATGATAGCCCAATCTCCCACATTTTCACTTGGATTCATATTGGAGGTATCAATATCCCAATTTTGTGAAGTATTACTATCTGAACCTCCACAAGATACTATAAATAAAACTATTGCTAAAATAAATATCTTTTGCATTACATTCTCCCATTAATTGCTAATTCAATATATATATATATACTTGGCGAAACAAAAATTATTGAATCAAATCTATCTAAAATACCCCCATGTCCCTTCAAAATTTTGCTAGAATCTTTTATTCCAGCCTCACGTTTTAACAAAGATTCAAAAAAATCTCCAAATTGTCCTATAATACCTGTAATAATTCCCATCAAAATGATATCATTTGAACGAAATAATTCATTAATTTTTAAAAAATTATAACCTAAGTTATCAGAATAAGAGTAAAATAAATAAAAAGATAAAGTGCTACCAAATATTCCAAAAAAAGTACCTAGCCAGGTTTTTTTTGGGCTCACAGATGGTAAAATTTTCTTTTCCCCAAAATACTTTCCTGCAACAAAAGCAAAAGAATCACAGGCCCAAACAGAAACAAACAACATAATAACGATTTCAAAACCTATATCTTGCAAATCTCTAAGCAAGACTAAGGAACCAAACATTAATCCAAGCCATATTATACCAAAAAGCATCGTGGAAATTGAATGTAAAGGTTTTGTTTTA
>CEOW01058937.1_pt1 | contig 21524 bp, 19 predicted proteins | sample 530621 | NCBI WGS metagenome assembly CEOW01 (sample SAMEA2620734, study PRJEB7988) | marine metagenome | isolation source: saline water (ENVO:00002010), including | reverse complement strand
TGGGAAGATGATGAGGAGCACGAAGAAGATCACGATGAAGAGGAAGACAGTCAAACTAATGGATATGTTAAATTAGAATCTGTTACAGTTGAACCTGGATCTGACTTTTTTGTTAATGTATTTCTACAGTCTGATGTAGTTGTAGGAGGTTTTCAATTTAGTGTTTTAGATGTTCCAAATGTGCTAGATGGTATTGAAATAAATAGTCAAATTGATTGTTTTGATGCAAATTTAAATGATATTGATGGTGATTTAATTGTTCTTATGTTTAGTTTAGAAGGATGCGTTATTGAACCAACTGATGAAATTAATGTAGCTACTATTAACTACACATTTAGTAATGAAAATAATGATATAGATTCTATTGATTTAATCTTGACAGACTTAATTGTATCAGATGAAAGTGGAGAAGCCTTGAACTTTGAATCAATCAATGGTTCAGTTTCTTTAGGTAGTTATCTTGGAGATGTAAATATCGACGGCGAATTAAATATATTAGATATTGTTCAAACAATTGATTTTATATTATTATTTAATGAACCAACAGAATTCCAGTTTAATTATGCTGATGTAAATAATGACGGATACTTAGATGTTCTTGATGTTGTAGAAATGATCAATATGATTCAAAACAATTTAAGAGAATTTTCAAGCTCTAATTTACAATCAGAGTTTGTAGTCGATAAAAATAGTTTTGAATTATTTGGAAATTCAATTGGCGGATTTCAAATAACTCTTAAAGATGATATGAATATTAAAAATACTCTTTTACCTTCTGGCTGGGATTTATTTCACAATGATAAAACTATAATAGCATATACATTAGATAAATCTTCAAATGGTCAAATAAAATTAGAATTTTATGAAGATATTGAGATTCAAGATATTATTGTATCAGATATGAATGGTTTGGAAATGGTCATTAATGATTTAGTTGAACCAATATCATTCTCAATCCATGAATCATATCCAAATCCTTTTAATCCAACAACTAATATATCATTCAACTTGTATGAAAATGTAAATTCTTCAATTAAAATTTATAATATTTCAGGACAATTGGTTGAAACAATATTTGAGGGATCTCTTGGTATTGGTAATCATTCATTATCTTGGGATGCTAGTAATCAAGTAAGTGGTATCTACTTTGTTGCTTTTAAATTTGGAAATTCTATGGAAAAACAAAAACTTATGTTGGTCAAATAGTTTTATAATTATTTTTTAAAAGAACGAATGAAGCAAATTATGTTTCATTCGTTTTTTTTTTTATTTTTATACATTCTAAAAAATTAAAAAATTAAAGAGTTAATTATGGATATAATTATAATAATAATAGCTTTATTAATATTGATGATATTATTGTTCCGAGAGATTAAGGTTAATAAAAAATCAGATAATACAGATTTGAAAAAACATCTAATTAAATTTAGTCTTGCACTTGAAAATAACGAAAAGAATGTAAATGATCAATTACAAAGAAATAGAGAAGATTCTAACAAAATTGCAAAAGAAAATCGAACTGAACTTTCTTCTTCATTAGAACGGTTTGATAAAAATTTCAATGAAAATATTAAAAGTGTTAAAGAATCTATTTATCAACAATTGAAAGAAATTCGTGAAGATAATACGAAGCAACTTGAAAAAATGCGAGATACTGTTGATGAAAAATTACAAAAAACATTAGAAAAAAGGATAAGTCAGTCATTTAAGCAAGTTAGCGAAAGATTAGAAGAAGTTCATAAGGGTTTGGGTGAGATGCAGAATATTGCTTCAGGTGTTGGCGATCTTAAAAAAGTATTATCAAATGTTAAAACAAGAGGTGTGTTTGGTGAATATCAATTAGAAAATATATTAGAACAAATTCTAACTTCTGAACAATATAGTAAAAATGTTGCTACTAAAGCTGGAAGTCAATCTTTTGTTGAGTTTGCTATAAAACTACCGGGAAAGGATTCAGATGAAAATATTTGGTTACCTGTTGATTCTAAATTTCCTATTGAATCTTATTCGATTTTAAATGATAAATACGAAAGTGGTGACAAAGAAGAAATAAAAAAATCAAGATCCATATTAGTTAGAAGTATTGAGAATTTTGCAAAAGAAATTTCAAGCAAGTATATTGATCCTCCAAATACAACTGATTTTGCAATAATGTTTTTACCTATTGAGGGATTATACGCGGAGGTACTAAAGGAACCTGGATTATTAGAGTCTTTAAGAGATAAATATAAAATTACTATTACAGGTCCAACTACTTTTTCTGCTTTATTAAATAGTTTGCAAATGGGTTTTAGAACTTTAGCTGTTCAAAAAAGAAGTAGTGAAGTATGGAAGATATTAGAAGCTGTTAAAACAGAGTTTAATAAATTTGGTCAACAATTAGAAAAAGTTGACAAACAATTAAATACAGCTTCGAAATCATTAAACGATTTAAGGTTAACAAGAACGAATGCTATAAATAGAAAAATGCGAGATGTTATAACAATAGATGAACCAGAAGCTGAAAAAATACTTGACATAAAAATTGATAATTAATTGAAAATAAAAGACTATTTTAAATTTCTATCTATTATTCTTTCATCTATTTTCTATGTAAATGTTGGGATAAAACATTTTACGGACCCACAATGGTTTTTACAAATTATGCCTCCCTATTTACCATTTCATATAGAATTAGTTTATATTAGTGGCTTATTTGAAATATTGCTAGGTATTCTTCTATTGTTTAATTTTACAAGATATCATGCCTGTATGGGTTTAATTTTGTTATTAGTTCTTGTTTTTCCAGCTAATATTTATTTGGCTCAAACAAATGGTAAAGCTATGGATATCTCTCCAATAATAGCCTGGGGAAGATTACCATTTCAAATTGTATTTATTGGTATTGCTTATTTGCAACGTGATTATGTTTTTATTTTTAATAAAAAATATGATATAGGTTTATCTTCATTTTGGAATGATAAATATATTGATGAAAAAACAAAATGGGACATTGGTGGACCTACACCAATTCTGACTAATTATCTGCAAAATAAAAAAACCAATATTGGTAAAGTTTGTGTTCTAGGTTGTGGAAACGGCCACGATGTTATAGAATTATCACGATATAATAATGAAGTTTATGCTGTAGATTTTTCAAAACAAGCAATACAAAATCTTGAAAATAAAATATCTGATAGTAATCTTATGATTAAACTGATTAATGAGGATATTTTTAATTTAGATCAAAATTATTTAAATAGTTTTGATATGGTTTTTGAATATACTTGTTATTGCGCAATTCACCCTAATCAAAGAAAAAGGTATTTTGATTTAGTACATAAAATCCTTAAAAAAGACGGTATTTTATACGGCATTTTTATTCCATTTGATAAAAAAACAAATGATGGTCCGCCTTTCAAAGTTAATTTGAATGAAATAAAAAATTATACAACAGATAAGTTTGATATTATTGAAAATTATATGTCTGACTTATCGATTCCGCAGAGAAGAAATAGAGAAAGAGTAATTATTTTAAAAAAAATAGCTTAAATCTTAAGTTAAAATTTGGAGTTTGTTTTCATCCAATAAATCAATATAATTAATCGAGTCTAGGTTTTCTTTAAGTTGTTTGATTGATGAAGCACCCAAAATTACTGAGCTAACATTTGGATTTTTTAAGCACCAAATGATAGATAATTGAGCCATTGTTATATTTAATTTATCAGATAATTTTTTAAGCTTAGTTAAAATATTATTTTGTCTATTGGTGTCATTTTTTTCAAATTCTTCTTTTAACCATTCGTAACCTTTTACATTAAACCTGGATTTTTTTGGAATTTCCTTTTGGTATTTTCCAGTTAGTATTCCAGACGCTAATGGTGACCATATTGTAGATCCTATTTTATATTTTTTAAAGATTTCTTTATATTCAATTTCAAATCTTTCTTTAAATAAAATATTGTACTGAGGTTGCTCCATTGTAGGACCTCGTAAATTATATTTATCAGCTATTTTGAATGCAGTAATAATTTCTTTTGATGACCATTCTGACGTTCCCCAGTACATTATTTTCCCTTGAAGAATCAGATCATTCATAGCAAATACAGTTTCTTCTATTGGAGTTTCAGGGTCTGGTCTGTGACAATAAAATAAGTCAAGATAATCAACTTGAAGCCTTTTTAAAGCAGCTATACAAGCATCATTCAAATGTTTTTTGCTCAAACCTCTTTGTGTTGGTAATTCTCCACCCCAAAATGCCTTACTTGAAACAATAAAAGAATCTCTGTTCCAATTAAGTTTTTTTATTATTTTGCCCATTAAAATTTCTGATTTTCCTGAGGCATATGCTTCAGCATTATCAAAAAAATTAACTCCTTGATCAAATGCATATGCCATACATTCCGTTGCTTCTTTTTCATTCAACTGGTTTACAAAAGTTACCCATGAGCCAAAAGATAAGGCACTAATCTTCAGACCAGAATTTCCTAAATTCCTATATTCCATAATTATAGTGCTTTTTCCATCATTTTATTAAGTCTTTTTACAAAATTAGCTGGATTGTCTAATTGAACACCCTCTTGAAGCAGTGCTTGTTCATAAAGCAAAAATGAAATATCTTCAAATGATTTGCCTTTTCTCATTGATTTTAACTTGACTACAATTTGATGTTTTGGGTTTATTTCAAGAATTGGCTTTATGTCCATATTACCACCTTGGCCCATAGCCTTCATCATTTCTTGCATTTGTGATGTTGGATCGTTTTCATCAGCAACAATACAAGATGGAGAGTCGTTTAGTCTGTTTGAAGATTTAACATCTTTAACTTTATCGCCGAGTACATCTTTAATTTTTTTAATCAAGGGTTTGAGATCTTTTTCATTATCTTTGTCAGAATCTCCTTTTAAATCATCTGCAGCTCCACTTCTATTTACTGATTTGAGATCAATATCTTTATATTTTGGTATTGAGGGTATGATGATTTCATCGATTTCATCATCTAAAATCAAAACTTCAATACCTTTAGCTTGATACATTTCTAGTAGAGGTGATTGTCTTAGTGCAGTTTCATTAGTACCAGTGATATAGTAAATTGCTTTTTGGTCTTTTTCCATTCTTTCTACATAATCTTGCAATGAATGATAACCATCATTTTTTGAAGATTTGAATCTCAGTAGTTCTGTTAGAGTCTCCTTGTGCTCAAATTCTTGATAAACACCTTCTTTTAAAAGCTTACCAAACTGTTCATAAAATTTAATGTATTGCTTATTGTTTTTAGCTAATGATTTAAATTTATCAAGTATTTTTTTGACGGCATTAGATTTAATTTTAGCCATAACTCTATTTTGTTGCAAAATTTCGCGGCTAACATTTAATGGTAAATCTGATGAGTCGATTACTCCTTTTATAAATCGTAACCAAGTTGGTAGTAGTTCTTTATCATCATCAGTAATAAAAACCTTATTAACGTAGAGTTTAACACCTGGTTGGTAATCAGCCCTATACATATCCATAGGTGCTTTTTTAGGTATATAGAATAATAGTGTATATTCTAAAGTACCTTCTGCATTTGTATGCATCCAATCCATTGGATCTTCCATATCAAATGATAAAGTTTTGTAAAATTCATTATAGTCTTTCTTTTTAAGTTCATTTTTAGGACGCTTCCAAAACGCAGTAGCCTTGTTTATTTGGTCTGTTTTTTCTGTTCTACTTTTTTCTTTGCCATCTTTGTCATATTCAATATCATCAAAAGTTAAATAAATTGGAAAATCTATATGATCAGAATATTTTTTAATAATTTCTTCTATTTTCCATTTATTTGCATATTCCCTACCTTCTTTGTTAAGATGAAGGATGATTTCTGTTCCAGATTCACTTTTTTTAGATTTATTAATCTCATAACCTGATTTACCGTCACTTTCCCAAGTCCAAGCCTCTTTAGACCCTGCTTTTTTACTAGTCACTGTAACCTTATCTGCAACCATAAAACTTGAATAAAAACCTACTCCGAATTGACCTATCAAACTAGAATCTTTCTTTGCGTCACCTGATAATTTTGAAAGAAAATTTTTAGTTCCTGATCTAGCAATTGTTCCCAAATTATCTTGCAAGTCTTTTTTAGTCATTCCTATACCGCTATCTGTGATTATGAGTTGAGGGTTATCGCCTTCTTTGAACGCAAGATCTATTTTAGGATTAAAATCTAAACCTTTAAATTTTTCATCAGTTAAATTAAGATACTTTAATTTATCAAGAGCATCAGATGAGTTCGAAATTAATTCTCTTAAGAAAATCTCTTTATGTGAATAAAGTGAGTGAATGATAAGATGTAGCAGCTGGCTTACTTCTGTTTGAAATTGTTTTTGTGACACTTTTGATCTCCTAATTATTTACATGTATTATTACAATAATCATTCCTATGGTTTAAAACTGACAGTATGACACATTTTTATTTAAAATTTATGAAACAATTGATTGTATATTATCCTCTTAGACCAAATTTAATAATCTACATCATACATTTTTTTAAAAATTATTTAAAGAATTCACATATAAATGAAATCATTTGCTGAAATAAATTTAAAGAAAGAAATATTAAATGCAATTAAAGATATTGGATTTACAGAACCTACAGTAATTCAATCAAGAACAATTCCCTTTTTAATAAATTCAAAAGAAGATATTATTGCAACAGCACAAACTGGAACTGGCAAAACTGGAGCATTTGGGTTACCATCAATTCAACTTACAAATATTGAAGTTAAAAAACCTCAAACTCTCATTTTGTGTCCCACAAGAGAATTATGTATTCAAATATCTAATGATTTAAATACTTTTTCTAAATATATATCCGGCATTAAAATTGTTCCCGTTTATGGCGGTTCAAGCATGGAAAAGCAAATTAGATCCCTTAAGCAGGGTGCTCATATAATTGTTGGAACACCAGGTAGAACAGTCGATATGATAAAAAGAAAAAAATTATCTTTGCAGTATATTGATAGAGTAGTTTTAGATGAAGCAGATGAAATGTTATCTATGGGCTTTAAAGATGACTTAGATTTAATTTTATCTAAAACATCTGATCAAAAACAGGTTTTGCTTTTTTCTGCTACTATGGGAAAAAAAATATTATCTATAACAAAAAAATATATGAATAACCCCATCAAAATCGCTTCGTCTGAAATAAACTCCTCAACAAAGCAAGTTGATCATTATTATTATATGGTTCAAGCAAAGTATAGATATGAAGTTTTAAAGCGTATTGCAGATATGAATCCTAATATTTATGGAATAATTTTTTGTAGAACTAGAAGAGAGACTAAAGAAGTATCAAATAAATTAATGCAAGATGGTTATAATGCTGATTCACTGCATGGTGATCTTACACAATCTCAAAGAGATGAAGTAATGGATAGATTTAGGAAAAAGAGAATACAATTGTTGGTAGCTACAGATGTAGCATCAAGGGGAATTGATGTTGATAGTTTATCACATATAATAAATTATAATTTTCCCGATGAATCTGAAGTTTACATTCACAGAAGTGGTAGAACAGGAAGAGCCGGAAAACGCGGTATATCAATTTTAATTATTAATACTCGTGAGATGAATAAAATTAAAGCAATTGAGAAAAATTTCAAAATTTCTTTCAAACAAGAAAAAATTCCATCTGGAAATGATATATGTACAAAACAATTATTTGCTTTGATAGATAAAATTGAAAAAGTAGAGGTAGATCAAGCACAAATTGAGCAATTTCTTCCTAAAATATATAAAAAATTAGATTGGCTAAGTAGAGAAGAGTTAATAAAACATTTTGTTTCAGCCGAGTTTAATAAGTTTTTATCTTATTATAAAAATTCTAAAGATTTAAATCTATTATCTAACAGAAATGATCGAAAAAAAGACAAAGTAAAATCAAATAGAAATAAAAAATTATTTTCAAATATTTATATAAATATTGGTTCCAAAAATAAATTAAACCCTTCAAATCTAATTGGTATAATAAATGAAGTATTAAAGTCTGACAATGTCATTATTGGAAAAATACAAATATTAAAATCTTTTTCGTTTTTTGAAATTGATAAGAAAAAAGAGAAAATTATAATTGATTTGTTAAATGGTAAAAAAATTAAAGGGGTTAGCTTAATTGTTCAAGTTGCAAAAGAAGATCCTAAAAATAAACCAAAAATGAATAATAACAGAAAAACAAAAAAATCATTTAAAAAAAATAAAAGAAAACCAAATTTTAAAAGGAAATAATTAAAGGTTTGGTTGTCTTGACAATATGTCCAACTGAGATTTGATTGCTTTTTGATCAATTGAATATCTTAAAGCATCATCTTTAGTGATTTCACCTTTTCGAACTAAATTTAATAATGAGTCATCCATAAGAATCATTCCCTCATCTTTTCCACTTTTAATATAATTGTCCATTTGATGAATATTATTTTCACGAATTAAAGCCCTAATTGCAGGATTTGAAATGAGAATTTCTGTTGCTAGTGAACGTTCTCCAATTTTATTTGGAATTAACTGTTGAGCAACAACAGCAAGAAGAGACATAGATAAATTCATTCGAATTATATCTTGTTTATTGGGAGGAAATGCGTCCACTAGTCTAGTTATTGCTCCAGCTGCTGTGTTTGTATGTAATGTTCCAAAAACTAGATGTCCAGTTTCAGCAATTGTTATAGCTGCCGCCATTGATTCCATATCTCTTAGCTCTCCAACAACTACTACATCTGGATCTTGTCTTAAAGCACTTTTTAGTCCTGAAGCAAAAGAATCTGTATCCAAACCAACTTCTCGTTGGTTTACTTGAGCTTTTGAATGTGGATAAAGGTATTCAATTGGATCTTCAATAGTTATTAGGTGACCTTCAAGCTCTTTAGTTATTTTATGAACCATGCTAGCAAGAGTAGTTGATTTTCCACTTCCAGTTGCACCAGTAATTAGTATTAAACCCTTTCTACTTTTAGTCAAATTTATTACAGCATTAGGTAGCCCTAACGAATCTATTGGAGGAATTTCGAATGGTAATCTTCTGTATGCAGCTGCCCAGTTACCTCTTTGGCTAAAAACATTTACTCTAAATCTACTTACTCCAGGTACAGAAATAGAAAAATCAATTTCGCTACCTGATTTTAATTTTTCTTTATTTTTATCATCAATATCAGATGTAATAAGAAGTTTGGTTTCATTTGGTGAAAGTTTATTTTCAGAAATTGGTATTAATTTACCACCCTTACGAATTCTTGGTGGAGATCCAACTGTTAAGTGTAAATCACTTGCATCTTCTTCAACTGTTTTTTTTAGTAAATCTTGTAGGTTCATTATTACTCCAAAAATTTATTTTATAATTTAATACAATATATTGTTACATATAGTTTAAGAATTTGTATTAATCATATATTTTTTAATAATATATTTTCAACATGAATATTGCATTTAAAATCATTACATCTATATTAATAAATTTACTCTTTGGAGATCCATTTAATGGATATACTTTGATCACTACTGGTTCACAAGGTGGTGGTAATATTAGAAAAACTATCTTGTTAGATAATAATGAAAATATTATTAATCAATGGGATCACGATACTAAAGTAACAAGTGTGGCATATTTAAGTTCTGATAGTATTTTATATGTTCCATGTCAAATTAGTTCTAATGATGAGGGTGGGCCTGGGGGTGGACCAACTGGGGGAAGATTTATTAAAAAAAAATGGAACAATGAAATTTTGTGGGATTATACAATTCCTGATGAAATTTGCGAGCCTCATCATGATATTGCTGTTTTAAGTAATGGTAACATTTTAGCAATTTGTTCAGAAACTAAATCATATCAAGATGCTGTTGAGGCAGGTAAACAAAATCTAAATGGTGATTTTACATTAGATATGATAGTCGAAATAGAACCAATCGGTATAAATGATGCAAATATTGTTTGGGAATGGCATTTTTGGGATCATCTGATACAAGATATTAGTCTAGAATACGACAATTTTGGAACAATCAGCGATCATCCTGAGAGATTAGATATTAATTGCACAACAAACGGTGGAGGGGGAGGAGGACCTGGAGTTGGAGATTGGAATCATTTAAATTCAATTTATTACAATGATACTTACAAACAGATTGTTATATCTTCTAGACACATGAACGAATTTTATGTAATTGAGCATACTGAAACTTCATCAGAGGCTGCTAGTCATTTTGGTGGAATTTATGGCAAGGGCGGCGATTTTTTATATAGATGGGGTAATCCTGCAAATTACAATAGGGGAAATAACAATGATCAAATACTTAATGCTCAACATAGCGTAAATTGGATACCTGAAGGGTATCCTGGAGCAGGAAATTTTATTTTATTTAATAACAATCATAGTTTAAATAGCTCGGCTGTATTAGAAATAGTTCCACCAGTAAACGAAAGTGGTTTTTATACTATAGATTATGATAATCCTTTTGGACCATCAAATTATCATTGGATTTATGAAAATGATTTTTATTCAAATACACAGTCAGGTGCATATAGAATGAGTAATGGAAATACTTTTATTACATCTGCTGCAGATGATCAAATTTTTGAAGTCAACTTAAATGGAGATATTTTATGGTATTATCAGGGAAGTGAAAGTACTGTTAGAGCGTTAAAATATCCAATTGATTACTTTTACAATCCTATTGCTGGTGATTTAAATCAAGATAGTGTTTTAAATATTCTTGATGTTATTCTTATGACAAATATAATATTGGAATTAATTGATTTTAATAATCAGGCTGATATAAATGAAGATCAAATTATTGATATTCTGGATATTATTTTATTAATAAATATCATTCTATTTTAATTAAAATAATTTTAAATTAAAAAATGCCTAATCAAACAAAAGAATCATCTAGCGGATTTGGTAAAACTACAGATTTTAAATGGTTATTTGTAGGTTTACTTGTTTTTGTATTCATTTGGTTACTTCCAACTCCTCAATCTATGATCGATAAAGCTGTTGAAATTTTTGGAGATTTAGATTCAGATGAAATTGAAAACAAAGCATATAATATGAAAGTGATCATTGCTTTGTTGTCTACCTGTACGATCTTTTTTGCTACAGAAGCTATCCCAATGCCTGCTGTTGCCTTATTTATTGGTCTTGTACAGCTATATTTTGGAGTAACAGAACCCTACAGAATAGTTTCAACATATGCTCACGATGCTGTTTGGTTCATTACTGGCTCTCTTGCTATGGGAGCTACTATGGTAAAATATGGTTTAGATAAACGTATAGGAATGTTGGTTATAAAATTATCCGGTACAAAAACAAGAAACATAGTTTTTGGGATTTTAATTGGTACTGCTATACCATCAGCTTTTGTTAGTGAGGCGTCAATTGCCCCAATGTTTGTTCCAATTGCGTTATCATTATATACATTGACCAATAAAATAACACCTGCACCTAAATTAGGAAAATTATTAATGATGGCTATTGCTATAGGTTGTATGGTTGGTGCTCCAATGAGTCCTACTGGTGGTGCTAGAAATGCTATTATGATAGGTTTTTTATCAAATTTAGGTTCACAGTATGAAGTTGATTTTTTTCAATGGATGATAATGGGAGTCTTTTACACAGTATTTTTAGGTTTATTTTTTGCTTTTTTATTGCCATTCCTTTACAAACCAGAAGTTTCTGATTTATCCCCTGCTGTTTCAAAGTTAAAAAAAGATTTAGATAAACATGGTAAAATGAGTCAAAAAGAATGGATAGTAGCGTCAATAATGATTCTAATGATTTTTATGTGGATAACTGACAAATCAATTGTTGCTTCTTTAATTGGCTTTCCTTTGGGATTAGGTGGTGTAGCTATGACAGGAATGGTTCTTTACATGGTTCTTGGTTTAACCTCTTGGTCTGATTATGAAAAAAATATAAGCTGGGGCGTAATAGTTCTATATGCGGGTGCAATAAGTTTAGGATCTGTATTTAAATCAAGTGGGGCTGCCAAATGGTTAGCTGATAGTTTAATTGGAATTTTGAGTACAATGGGTATTGAACAAGGTCTTGCTCTTGTGGTCTTCATTGCTTTAATTGGAGCATTGATGACAAATTTTATGAGCGCTGGTGCTACGGTTGCAGTAATTGGTCCTGTAGTGTTAGAAATGGCTTTAAGCTCAGGAACAAACCCAGTTTTAGTTGGTGTTAGTTTAGCTATTTCAACATCAATGGCTTTTTGGCTTGTGGTTGGTACACCAGCTAGTGCTATTGTTTATTCTGCTGGAATGCTCGATGCGAAAGATTTTATAAGGATGGCAACGTTTGCTTGGCCTGCAGCCCTATTAATTATGGTTGTAATGATTGTTTTTTACTGGGCAGGTTTGCTTGGATATAATGTAATGATAGGTGCTTAATAAAATGATATTAATTATATTATTAATTTTTTTAGTTATCTTAATTGTTTCTGTTAAAGAACGAAATCAGCATTTTCATAAAGAACATGAATTAACAAAAAATGATCAATCAAGATTGTTCAGATCTATTGACAATGTAGATGAGAAAATCAAACAATTAGAATCAATTATAGAATCTCACATGAAAGATGTCCCAAAAGCAGAAGTAAAATTAATTGAAAATATAATAGAAGAATGGGCAGAAATTCAAAAAAGTCATCATAGGGATGATAGATCTTGGGTTAGAAATAAATCTAAACTTGACAAATAAAAAATAATTTAATTTTCTGTTTTTGATTTTAAATCATTAATTATGATTAATACTTTTCAAATTTTAGGTATGTCTGCAGGTAAGCCTCAACTTGATCAGAGTGTATCATCCTACATGATTTCTTGTTCAAATTATGATATTATGATTGATTGTGGTGAAGGTACATATTTAGAATGGCTTAAACATAAATATTCTTGGGATAAACTTAGATATATCTTTATAACGCATCTTCATCCAGACCATGTTGGAGGACTAATAAATTTATTATTTTATAAAAAACTAAGTAATAGCATTACACCAATAATCATTTATGGTCCAAAAAAATTACAAGAATATGTTGATCTTAATTTAAAAATGCAAAATATAAATTTAAGTTATAGTTATAAAATTTTAACTAATTCTAAATTTGAAAAACTTAATGATGATATTTCTGTAGAATCTGCTTTAATGAAACATAGTGTTAAATGTTTATCATATAGATTTAATGCTTTAAATTTTAGTATTGTTATAGCTACTGATACACTGCCAAATGATAATACTGTAGATCTTGCTTCAAATTGTGATATTTTAGTTCATGAATGTACTTTTTTGAATGATAATTTGGAAAAAGCAAAACAAACATATCATTGTACATTAAATGATGCATTGTATATAGCAGAAAAAGCGAAAGCAAAAAGATTAATACTTAGTCATTTTGGTAATGAAATTAAAAATAAGATTGATAATGTTAGTTTTAATAATCAAAAATGCATCATCAATAATATTAGGATAAATTGTAATGGATAATATTTTCAAACCAGATAAAAGAATTCATCTTGATGAAAAAAATCATAAATATATTCTTGATGATAATAAAGACATTGTTTTTACAAGTGTAACTGAATGTATATCACAATATTTTGAAAAATTTGATAAAATAAAAATAGCACAAAAATTAGTTTCATCTCATCCAAAATATATCGGAATGACTATGGATGAATTAATAGCTAAATGGGATAAATCAGCAATAAGTGGTACTATTGTTCATAAAGAAATAGAAGATTATATTAATGAAAAGAGACAACCAAATCATCAAAAATCTAAGATTGCTATTAAATGGTTAAGCAAGCATTTGATGAATTCAAAATATAAATTATTTTCTGAGATTATTGTTTTTTGTGAAGATTTACGTTTAGCTGGTACTATTGATTTATTACTTTATGATAGTGTAAATGAAATATATACTATTTTAGATTGGAAGACAAATAAAGAAATTTCAACTAAATCTTTCAAGGGTAAAACAGGTATAAAACCTGAGACATGTGATCTTCCTGATTGCAAATTTACTCATTATAGTTTACAATTATCATTATATAGGTATCTGCTCGAAAAAAAATATAATCTAAAAATGAAAAAATTAATTATTGCACATATTACAGAAAAGGAAGTCAAAGGTTATGTTGCTCCATATTTAAAAAATCATATCTTTTTAATAACACAAAAAATTTTAGGTAATTAAATGTCATTCATCGATTCGGTAAATAAAAAAAATAATCAAATTAATTTATATAAATTAAATTTTAAACTCATAGAAAATGAAATTGAACAATCAAATTTGTTTTCAGATACGGTAAAAATATGCTTCTTAGATTTAGAAACAACAGGTTTAAAAAAAGATCAAGATGAAATTATAGAAATTGCACTTAGATTAGTTAAGATTGATAAAAGTAATGGTAAAATAATATCGATTGAATCTTCTTTTGAATCATTTAATGATTCAAAAAAACAGTTGGATCCCGTTATTACTACTGTAACAGGGATTACAAACGAAATGATCAAAAATCATAAAATTGATTGGAGTAAAGTTGACGCAATAATTAAAAATACAGATATTATAGTTGCTCATAATGCTCAATTTGATCGGGGTTTTTTAGATAGGTATCTACCAGTTTCAAAAGAAAAATTGTGGGCTTGCTCTCATAGAGACATTGATTGGTTAAATAGAGGTTTTGTAAAGCAATCTTTGGAGTTATTGTCAATATGGCATGGTTTTTATTATGAGAGTCACAGGGCTATGAATGATGTAGATGCATTAATTCATCTTTTGACACATAATTCTTATAATGAAAATCATCCAATACTTGAACTTATTATTAATTCCAAAAAAATGCATTACAAAGTAACAGCATTAAATAGTCCATTCGAAACCAAAGATTTATTAAAATCAAATTATTATAAATGGGATCCAAAAATAAGATCTTGGTGGAAAATGATTTTTGAAGACGACCTTGATAAAGAACGAAAGTGGTTGACTGAAAGTATTTATAATGGTTACTGTTTAGCTACCATAGAGCAAATTGCTATTACTGATAAGTATAAATAAAAGGAGTTATATGAAAAATTTTTTAGTTATTATGGTTATACTTTTATTTACCTATTCTTGTAAGTTTCAAACTAGAGCATTATCTAGATTTACTGGATCTGCTTTAAAACTTGAATTACCTCAAGACTTTGACAAGCCGATTTCATTTTCATCTGGAAGAAAAGGTGAGAAAGATTTATTTTATTTTACTAAGGAAGGTCAATTGAAAGTCAAAACCTATACTGACTATGGTATTTTAGAATCTGAAATTATATTCGTAAAATAAATATATCATTGCTATCAATAAAAAAATTTTCTGAAACAAATAAAAATTTTGAAGAATTAGCAAGAATTGATAATTTAGTTTACCATGATCATATTGCTGATCCTGATGATGATCGTAGACAATGGAAAATTCGAGATAAAAATCTTGTTAAAGATAGATTATTGCTATTTAATCAAAAAATACTCATTGGAGTACTTTATTATTCACAAGGAAGAAATGAAAATAATAAAACTACTTTTTTTACATTACACATTGATCCAAAATACAATTTAAAAGAAACTAGAAAACTACTATACAAAAGAATGCTTAAAGAAATAAAGTGTTATGAAAGTAATAAAATATTTACAAGTATTTATCAACACCCCAACTATAATTTAGTTAAAAATTTTTTGATTGAAAAAAAATTTAAGTTAGTTCAAACAAATAGAGAATATTCTTGCAATATTACTAATATTAATTATGAAAAATATAAATCCTTAATTAAAAAATTAAAATTTGCAGGTATTGAATTTTTTGATTCAAAAAATGAAATGTTAGATTGGCCTAATCATTATGAAAAATTAGAAGAACTTGAGTGGAATTATTGTCAGGATTATCCAACTCCAAAAGGTATATATAATACTAGAGCTCCATTTGAACATTGGTATAGATTATGTCAAGATTTTTATAATAATAATTATGGTACTCAAATTATTGCTGTGAGAAATAATCAATATATTGGTTCAACAGATATTGAAATAAATCCAAAAACCGAGCCAACAAAAGCTTGGACTGGAGGTCTTGGAGTTATTAAACAATTTAGAAGAAAAGGAATTGCAACTGCTCTAAAAATAAAAGCTTTTGAAAATCTAATTAATAAAAAAATTATTGAAGTTAGAACAGATAATGAAGAAAACAATCCAATGTATAAAATTAATATTAAATTAGGTTTTAAGCCTGTTCCATTTAGTTTAGAATATATAAAGGAGATATGAATTGTCAACAAATGTCATCCAATGTGAATCAATAATTCCCAAAAAAATTAAAAATTTAATAAATGAACATTCAAGTAATGATTCAAGTATAGTAAACATTATTTATTTATTAAAAAATGAGTTAAATATTGATGCTACTTTTGATAAAGATATTATTAAATCGTATGAACGAGATTACTCTAATATTACAGGTAAAGCTGAAGCACTGGTTAGACCTTCCAATGATATTGAATGTGCAATTTGTTTGTATATATCTCAAAAGTTTAAAATTCCATTAACAATATCTGCGGGCAGAACCAATTTGAATGGAAGTGCTACACCTATGGAAGGTATTGTGTTATCAACAGAAAAAATGATTTCACCAAAAGTAAAAGTAGATTTAAAAAATAATACTGCAATTTCACCAGTTGGTATTCAACTGGAAAGCCTAAGAAATGAAATTCAATTCAAAACTCAAAAAAAATTATATTATCCTGTTGATCCTACTAGTAGAAATGATGCTATGGTTGGAGGCACCTTGTCATGTAATGCCTCTGGTTTTGTACCAGGAGAACAAGGAGCTACAAGATTTTGGGTATATGGACTTGAAATAATATTACCAAATGGATATAAAGTTAGTTTTAAAAGGAACCAATACGTATCAAAAAATGGATTTTTTATTTTTAACTTTGGAAATGATAATTTGAAAATGAAAGTTCCAACTTATAAAAGACCAAAAATTAAAAATGCGAGTGGACCATATTCTAATGAAAATGGCAAAATAGATTTAGTTGATTTAATTATTGGTTCTGAAGGAATTTTTGGCTTTATTAATTCTGTTATTTTCAAATTAAAAAAACAACCTGATGATTTCCTTGATATTTTTTTTACATTAAAATCAGAAAACGATGCAGTTAATTTTTATCATTATATTAATAACTATTTCTCAGGTGATTTATCAAAAATAACCGCTTTAGAATACTTTGGACATAATTGCATAAACTATATGAACAATAAAGATGTTTTATTTAAATCTAGTAGTTTTGAGGTAGGTATTTATCTTCAGGTTCCATTATATAACACTAACTCATTTGATCAAGTTGAAAATTGGTATAATATATTAGATAAGTCGAAATGTAATATAGATATGAATAATATTTTTTATTTAAATGATTTAAGGGATTGGGAAATGTTTTTTCAAGCTAGACACTCAATTCCTGAAAATGCTTTAAAAAAAACAAAGAAATATGATACAGTTAGTATTCTAACGGATACAATTGTACCAAGTAAAAATTTTAATAATTTTTTAGAATATACTCATCAAATTTTAAAAAATGCTAAAATAGAATATTTATTATTTGGACATTTAGGTGATTGTCATTTGCACTTTCATTTAATTCCAAAGCCTGATCAAGTTTATAATGCTAAAAAAATATATCAAAAAATAGTTAGAAAAACTAATTCTTTCGCAGGTGTTTATTCAGCAGAACACGGTACTGGTAAAAGAAAACGACAAGATTTTTTAGAATGTTTTGGTGAAAGTGCAGTGAAGCAAATAAGAGATGCAAAAAAAATATTAGATCCCAATCTTCTTTTGAACAGGGGTAATGTTTTTAATTAATTTAGTGGTTCAAAATATATTTTTTGATTAAGTTTAATTGAAAAAAAAATGATTAAAGTTTAATTACGAGGTAAAAATGAAAAAAATACTTCCTTTATTATTAAAAGGTTTAGTAGTACTAGTAGTCTTAGGGATTTTAGGTTTTGGTGTATATTCCTATATTAATAGTATTAAGACATTGAATGATAATTTGATTATTGAACTTAAAGAAAAAACCGATGAACTAAATGAATTAAAATTTCAAGAAGCTGAAAAAAATAGACTTGAAAGAGAAAAATACGTATCTGATTTAGAAAAACAAGTTGAGATTCTAACTAAAGATAATGATAAACTAAGCTTGCAGATAAAAGAATTATCTGAATGATAGTAGATACATTTTGTAATAAATGATTACATCTAGTTACTGTCATTTTATATTAAATAACTATATATTTGAGTTGAAAGTAATTTTCTAAATTTTACTTTCTCCTCCAAAGAAAACGAAAGGGAGCATTAAAGCTCCCTTTTAAGTTTTAGTAGTTATAATCAATATTTTGTTTAATTATTTTTACCAAATAAAAAAATAAATGGTTAATTTTTGTGAATTTAAATATAGCACATAGAATTTTAAACATTGAGATTTATAGTTCAAAAGAAAAAGTCAAAAATTCTTATAAAAAACTAGTAAAAAAATGGCATCCTGATAAACATATCCACGACAAAGAAAAATATTTATATGCTGAACAAAATATTAAAAAAATTATTGAGGCATATAAATATATATTAAATCATCCTAGTTGGAATAGCAGATTAGAAAAAGAGACCTCTAAAAAGAAAAATTACAAAAATTCTAAATTCAAAATTCTGAATATTTACATAACAAAAATGTTTAGAATTTCATTATTATTATCGCAATATTTAATTATTTTATTCGGATTACCATTTATTATTTTTTGGGAACATCCATTGCATAAACAGTTTTTTCCAAATTTTCATACAGTAAAAGAAGAAAAAAACAACAAATATAATGGAAATGATATATTACTAATATTCAATCAAAATGACTCTTCTTTTTATAATGTTAATAATGATAAAAAAAAAGTTAAATTAATTTTAAAAGATTTTCTAACTATTCTTAAAGAAAATAAAAAATCAAGTAATATAAATTTTTTAGATTTTGATAATGATAAAAAATTAGAATTGATTATTGACATTCATTCAGAAGATAGTAGTAAATATTATCATTCATCTTTAATGTTTACTAATAACAAAAATAATAATGTTTTTCATTATGTTAAAACATTTAAAAGCGGAACTATTATTGACTATAACAATAAAGTTTTTGTTGAACCATTAACAACTTTTGATTCATTTTTCTTTTGTGATTCCTGTAATTTTTCTTCAACTATTTTAAATAATAAAAACATAAAATATATAAGTCCTAAAATTCAATATATATTCAAAAATTCAAGTATTTTTTACAAAACGGATAGTAGTATAAACGAAAAAATAATTTCAAATTTATATGCTTTAAGTAAAATCAAAATTAAATTTAATGAAGATCAATTTGATAATGGATTAAGAAGATTATATGCAGAAAATATCATTTCTTTTTATTACAATAATTTTGATTTAAACAAAACGAGAGATTTATTTTATAAAAATTATTCATATAAAGATAAACACGAAATATGGAAAAGTCTTGTTGTAGAAATGATACAAAAATATCCAATTTTAGATACTAAAAAATGAATATATCTAATTTAACTAAAGCAAATTTTTATTTAAAACTATTCAGTATTACTAAAATACCACTTATTTGGTTTTGTAAACCTAAAATAATTAAAATAAATGATAAAATGATCGAAGTAGAAATCAAATTAAATCGAAGAACAAAAAATCATTTAAATAGTATGTATTTTGGAGCATTATCTGTAGGCGCTGATATAACTGGTGGCTTTTTAGCAATGTATTATATTAAAAAAAGTAAAAAAAAAATCTCTTTAGTTTTTAAAGACTTTAAAGCTGATTTTTTAAAAAGACCACTAGGGAATGTACATTTTCATTGTAGTCAAGGATATGAAATTTCTAAACTTATTAACAAAACAATTAAATCAAAAGATAGGCAAAATTTTTTGTTGAACGTGGATGCCACAGTCCCATCAAAATCAAATGAAATAGTAGCAAAATTTCAGTTAACTCTATCCTTAAAAAGTATATGAAAAGTAAATATAATATATTTTGGTTGGTATTATTTTTAAATTGTGGTTATTTTGCCTCAAAATTTATTCATTTTGAAAATATCCCTGAACCTGATGGTCCATTTCAAGTTGGTTGTACGTTAAATTATTGGATTGATGAGAGTAGAAATGAATGGTATTTGGATGATATGAGTGGTAAAAGAAGTTTAATGGTGCAAATTTGGTATCCTGCAAAAGTTGAAACCAATAGAAATGAAATGTTTTACATTGATAAAATGGAACAAAGAATAAAATATATATCAAAAGAACTTGAGGTCCCAGAATATTTATTAGCAAATATAAAAAAAATAAAATCAAATTCATTTTATAATGCACCAATTATAAATGGGTCTTTTCCAGTTGTTTTGTTTTCACATGGACTAGGTGGTATGAGAACCCAAAATACAATCCAAGCAGAAGCTTTGGCAAGTAGAGGATATATTGTTATTTCTGCAGATCATACATATGATGCCAATATCACTATTTTCCCAAATGATGATGTGGCTTTTAACCAATCTCATATTGACAGTATGCCTCCTAAAGATTGGTTAAACATAAGGAATAAACAATTAGAATTTCGTGTTGGAGATATTTCTTTTATGATTGATAAATTAGAAGAATTAAATAGTAGAGATAAAGAGTCTATTTTTTATGAAAGATTAGATCTTGAAAATATCGGAATTTTTGGACATTCATATGGAGGCGCTACGAGTACTTTATCAGCAATGAAAGAACGTCGTATTGATGCTTGTTTAACTTTGGATGCTTGGTTTTTACCATTATTTGATGAAGATATAAATAAAAATTTTAATAAACCTTTCCTTCATATTGGCCAAATCAGTTGGACTGATACACTAAATTATAAAAAATTAGACATTTTTTTGAATAACTGTAATAATGATTATTTCAAATATGTTCTAAAAAATGCTAAACATCTAGATTTTACAGATATTCCACACTTTACTTCATTATCTGAAAAATTAAAAATATCAGGAAAAATAGAAAAAAAAGAATTAATAAAAATAATCAATGAAATAACTATTGATTTTTTTGATAAGTATATCAAAAACCAAAATTCTTTTGATCCCTATCGAATCGCAGAAAAATACGATGAATTAATACTTCTAGAAACAAATTACTAAAGTTCTTTGTTTTGTTTATTACCATGTTATTAAATTTCACGATATCAATCTATTTAAAAATTAATTTATATTGGAGAAATTTATATGAGCGACAATAGGCGTGTTGGTGGAAAAGCTAATGATGGAAAAAATGGAGTTAGAAGAAGAAAATACCTTAGGTTAAAGAAAAAGCTTCGAATAAAAGCAAAAAAAGAAGCTGGAATCAAACTGTCTGCAAAAAAAACTCCAGCAAAAAAGGCAGCAGCAAAAAAGGCTCCA
>CEOW01010951.1_pt1 | contig 21530 bp, 34 predicted proteins | sample 530621 | NCBI WGS metagenome assembly CEOW01 (sample SAMEA2620734, study PRJEB7988) | marine metagenome | isolation source: saline water (ENVO:00002010), including | reverse complement strand
AGAAGTTTCATCTTGTCATCTAGTTTATCAACTAGACGAACGTCATGGATGTTATAATCAATAAACTTCTGCCAATCATTCTCATAGAACTCTTTGAAAGTATCATACTCAGAGTGATCTAGTTTTCTCTCTCCAAGTTCAACCAAACAGATGTGATCGAGTCGATAGCTTTCTTGGTTTGTATAAGTAAATTTTCGGTAGAGCTCGAGATAATCCAGAGTTGAAATTCCTGGAAGATCGTAAGCGATTTGCTTTCTTCCTTTAATATAGATTTCCCTCGAAGATATAAGCTTCCAAGGACTAAGACTCTTAGCAGCTTTTGCACCGAGTAACCTATCAATACGCCGAGCGATATAGGGAATATCAAAAAGCTGTACGTTCCAACCCGTAATAACATCAGGACAATTGTCATTCCAGTAACCTAAGAATGCAGTCAACATGGACTCTTCTGTTCTGAAATGCATGTAATCTACATCATCATGCTTGTTGTCAAATGGTCTAGCACCAAAGACAACAATGCGACCAGTGTAAGAGTCCTTAATACTGATCGCTAGGATTTCTTGGTCTGCTGATTCGATATCGGGAAACCCATTCTCAGCAGCAGTTTCAATATCGATGTTGAATACTCTAATACGAGACGTGTCGTACTTAATCTCATCCTCTGGATGTTCTTCTGTAATGTACTGATAAAGATACCTTCTGTTACCATAGATATCAAAATCAGGTACTTCTTTATACTCTTGGATAAATTCCTTAGCAGAATTAATGGAACCCATCTTCATAGGTTCCACACAGTCTCCTTCGAGTGTACGCCACTCAGTATAATTCTTTGTAGGAACATACAGGGTGGGATTAAAACTCACCCTGTATGAGAATGCGCTACCTGCATCATAACCACGCACTAGCAAACGATTGCCAGCTTGTTCAACGTTTGTGTAGAACTTCATTCAGATTCAATGTAGCGAGCGAGAACTTTTTTACTTGGATTAACCAAGACCAGTATATCAGATGATCGTATAACAACTTCATCATCCTCAGAATGAGGAGGCCATGATATTAATTCACCATCGTCTTTTACTTCTTTAGGGTGGGATAGTACACAGTCTGGATCACCAAACTCTACCCCACCCAGTTCCTCAACTCGTGCTACCAGCCACTGGTCCTTCAGTAGCAGCAGCCGCACTAGACTCTCCTGTTGTTCCTCCGCCATTTAAAATGTCCTCTCCATTATTAGGTAGGAAGCTTAGATCAACTCCAGCATCCTTCAACTTCTGTACATAATTTGTCATGATCTCCTGATTAGGAGGCATGGCAGTCACCACATGTTGTGGGTTAATTCGGAAGTCTTCATAGGGTGTGAAAACATTCCAACGACGATAGTTCACACGATACACAGCATCGGGAGAACCTTCTTTGCCCTCTACCTCAAGCTCTGTGATCAAAGGATATAGCATTTGATATGCTACAAACTTATCATCCTCACGAACCTGAGAGAAGTTACAAATAACGTTCTCTCCTGATGCTAACGTAACGATGCGAATATTGTGTTGAATTGGTGCAGACTGAGCACCTGCAGCTGAATCCGTCATAATTTATTAGTCTACGGTTTTATTAGTATACAGTATATTTAACCACTTGTCAAGTCAAAGCCAATCTTTCCTTGCATGATGCTCAGGAATGATCTTACCTAGAGTGACAGTGAGAAGACCGTCTTCAAAGACAACAGAAGTAACTTCTACATCTTCAGAGATAGTCCAAGATCTTGTAAAGGATCTTTGTGCTAGTCCTCTGTGACTATAGGTGTCAGTGTCTGTCTTGCTGTCCTCCTTCTTGCCTTCCACAATCAGTTTACCATACTCTGTGTAAACTGCAACCTCTTTCTTCTTGAATCCAGCAAGTGCAATTTCTAGACGAGACTCCACATTGTTTACATGTATCAAATTGTATGGTGGATAGTTAGATGTTGTCTCGACATTAAAAAATCCATCGAGGAAGTCATCCAACCCGATAGAGTTCTTGTTTATTCTTTCTAGTAGCTGTGGCATATCCGCAGCATGATACCTTGTTAGGTTACCCATGATAGTTCTCCTTATTAAGCGAGTGTGTAATTTGTCCCCGAAGGCGACACTACTATTTAATCAGACTATAGCTTAGTTGACAACAGAATTATTTTCGCAAGATCCGTATCAGTTGTTTCGGTTTTCCTGATATATTTGAAGTTGTATTCATTAAAAAGATCGAAAGCTAGGGTATACCGAACCTTTGGATTTGGATTAACATCCACCCTATGCTGCAACCATGAAGGGAATAAAGTCACAGAACCTGGTTCATTTTTAACATGAAAGTAACCATGATATAAACTGAACAAAGGTATCCAGTAATCTGTAGTGGTGGTTTGATTGAGAGTATGCAATGCCATGTTGCCACTAACAAAAGCATTCTCATGTAAGGCATGTGAATGCATACCAATATTTTGTCCTTGTTCTAGTCTAGTGAACCATCCTCTAATCCAGATATCTTTTCTATCCAGAACAGGAAACTCAAGTGTCTCACAATACTCAACGTAACTATCGTATATCTTATCCCTTAGTACATTAAAAACTGTATGAGACCAAGAGAAAACATTGTACTTAGTCCACAAAGATTTCCAGTTAGCACCAGAAAGAAATTTACTTTCTTCTATCAGACCCATGTAAGATTGATTTGCTATGACCTTTATTTCTTTTGCAAGTAAAGGTTCATACTGATCACAATAAAGGTGTGCGTCTACATGAGGTGCAAACGGTGTCTTAGGTTCCCAAGTTTTCCAACGGTGTAACTTATCAACTCTTGATTTGATTACAAGATGATTAAGATCATTATTATCGAGGAACTGCATTATGAAGGTTCAGACTTCTTTCTTCCAATATTATACTTACTTTCTAATGTCCAGTCATCCTTTTCTTTGAATGCTAGAACCTTAATTTGATTAAGAGGTGCTAAGTCAGTAACCTTTGTTGAATCAGCAATCTTAATCAACCCCCAGTCAGATAACAACTGGATGATTCTATTACGACGTTGGACATCGTTGATTGATAAATTTGTTTTCTTGCCATCTAAAGCAAACAGTTCTTTAAAATGAACTATGTAATACTTACCTTGCTTATGAAGAATATGGCAGGACTGATAAATCTTTTTTTCTTTACGAGATGCTACTCCAATCCTAGTTAGAGTCTCACGTACCTTAAGGAAATCATCTGGTTCACTCAGCATTACTTCAATCATGTCAGATTGTTTCCACTGAATCTCAGTTTCGACGCTCATTTTTTCCACCCTTTCTCAATGAATATTTTATATGTTCAAGTTGATCCTTAGTGAGAATTCTGAGTGCTTGAAGAGCTTTATCATCATTATAACCATAATACTCTTTTACAACATCAATATAATCAATAGAATCTTTACGTGCCCATGGCGAAAAACGCTTCCTAGGCTTGAGACTATTTATATAAAAGTCGTACTGCATCTTCTTTGGAAGATGAGAAGACTTATTCATTTCATTGGCATATAGAATAGCATCTGTGAAAGACGACAAACATCTATTAACAACATAGGGTGTATATTTTTTCTCAGCATCAACATCATCCACCATCAGGTTCTTCTTAGATTGATTGATGGAATAAAGATAGTCTTTCAGTTGATACATGTTAATCGTGTTTGTGTGCTATACCCAGTTCATGCATTTTAGCATGTTCTTTGATTGGATCCTTAAGTTCTTCTTTGCCTTCTCCAACAGTTAGATAGAATCCCCATCCAACTAAGAATAATAGAAGACCGATGATGATAAAAACAATAATCATTTTTTGTTATCTGCTTTTTTCCAATGCTCTATGAGCAAAAGCAATTCATCGATTCGCTTTTGTGCTACCTCAATTTTCTCTTGGAGATTTGTCTTGCTCATTTGAATACAGCATTTACGGACATTACTTTAGCATGTGGGTTACGTACTTCTGCAACCTGACGTGCTTCTTGATAGTCACGTGCTTCAACAAATTCACTATAGACTTTGCCAGCAACGTAGAGTTTTACTTCACACTTCATAATTTAAAAGGACAAGTTCCTTACGAGACGCTTGATCTATATTATAGCATCCCACAGAGCGCATGGTGTATGTATGTGCAAATTCTGCAACTGTCCACTCCTTGAAACGATCTTTGACAATTTGAGAACTATTGTATGAGATCAACAATGGTGAAGTATACTCGTCACAATTCTTAGCAAAGTCATCGTGGTCAAATTTCTTATGCATACCACCCTTTCTACCATAGAGATTATCTTTAATATCATAGGGTGGATCCATGTATGTAAAGATCCCTTTACTATCCCAATCGTTAATTAACATTCTTTCGTATGTTAGATTTGTGATTGTCCAGTGTTGGATGAGCTCTTGGTATTCCACGAGTCTTTCAATACCTCTGATTGAGAAGTTGGAGTCTGATGCTTGTGCAGAAAATGATGAAGACTCAGTGAGACCACTGAAGCTACACTTATTAACGATATAAAAAGCGAGGGCACGATCAAAGTTAGATTTTTCTTCGTCATTAATTATCTCCTTCATTTCTTGGAACAGACATCTTGCTGAGTCTTGGTTACAATGTACCTCCTTAAGACTCAGCAATTCTTTCTGTAGTTTCTCACCATCATGTTGTAGTTCGCACCAGAAATTATACAGAGGTTCGTACAAGTCATTGACCCAAACCCCTATATGAGGATATCTCTTTGTAATTTCTATAGCGACAGAACCGCCACCCAAGAAGGGTTCTCTATACTCTTTTACCTGGGTAAGGTCTGGGAGGAACTGCAACAGTTTTACTACTGCTCTGCTCTTCCCTCCTGGATATCTTAGTGGTGTCTTCAGTGATTTTTGTGTTGTTGCCATTATAAGGATTGGGTCGTTTTAACTCAGTCATGATTACCACCTGGTATCTGTACAGTAATTTAGCATACTTTTATGGAATATGCAACTCAGTCATCTACTGCTGTGATATCCATTATATCTTGAGCAGGTACTTCATGCTCGTTTGCTATGAGATACCAATGATCACCATCACGTAATCCAAGATACTTTATCTCGGTATCAGGAATAACATTCTCTCTCATTATTGCTTGTAGTTGCAAATGGATTAATTGGTTTCTAGCAATCTTAGGTGTTATCATTGAAACTCACAGGTCATCATAATTTCAGTCAGACATGCAAGCATGTTGATCTCTTGATCAGGTACGTTTGAGATATCTCTCATATACTTTGCGATAACTAACACAGCTTCTGGAATTGAAGCAGGTTTTAACACGCCATATAAATTGTCATAAATCTTACGCATAATCATGCTAGGATCATTATCCATGTGTTGAACTACCCATGTTTTTACAGTCTTGAAATCTTTCTGTTTCAATGCCGTAAGAAGATGATCAAAGTTAACATCAGCAACGTCCACGAGGATAGCACTGTCAATGGATCCATTTGCAGCGTACCGTTGGCACTCGTTGATAAGACGACGATAATCGGGATAGTAACGGCTAATGAGCTTAGCAACAACTTTGTCTTCAAATTTAACATCTTCAGTTTTTAAAATCCATCTTAGTCTATCGAAGAACTGCTTCTGCAATTCTAACTTCTGTCCATTCTTTACACGAAAATCGACAACTGTACACCTAGAGTGGAGTGGTTCAATAATCTTGTTAATAAAGTTGCAAGTAAATATAAACCTGCAATTGTTATGGAACTCCTCCACAGCACTTCTGAGAGAGAGTTGGACATCGTTGGTTGTGTTATCTGCTTCATCTATAATAACGACCTTATGGGATGCTCCAGAGGTCAGTGAGACTGTTGAAGCGAATGTCCTGATCCTGTTCCTAACAGTATCGAGGAACCTACCCTCATCAGATCCATTGATCATGATGTAGGATGCACCAATCTCATCACATAGAGCTTTGGCAATTGTAGTTTTACCTACACCAGCAGAACCACTGAGCAATAGGTTAGGGAGTTCTCTTTGGAAGACGAACCCCTGAAAAACTTGTTTGATAGTGTCGGGAAGGATGCAGTCCTCTACAATCGTAGGACGATACTTCTCAACCCATAAAAAATCTTTGTTCATTAAACGCACCAGGTAACCCAAGAATAACGTATACCCCCTGTCACTGTCGTGACTTCGTGTGGGAATAAAAACACAGAAGGAAACGCAACAACGTCACCCTTCTTCAAATCAACCCGATACTCATTCCAGAAGAGTAGTTCTCCTCCTTCATAATCATCATTAAGTACACCAATAAGACTGGTGGTAGGAATCCCTCTAATGTTACCATCAAACATATCATGAATATGATCGTGATGTGGTTCAATAGATTCACCAACAGAATACTTGTTGAACTTTATGTCACCTGTAGTTGACCAGAAAATATCCGAATTGGTATTCTCTTTAACAAAATAAGTTTTGTTATATTCGATACAAAGATCTCTAATATATGGGAAGATTTTCTGGCGACACTTTTCATTCTTTACTGTTTGAAAATCTCCTTTACTATAAGCAGATTCTTCCTTTGCATCGTACCAACCGTGATCTTCCCACTTAGGTTTTCTTTCTAATCGTTTTATTACATTATCACATACATCCTCTGGTAGAAGATTCATTTTGAAAATGTAATCTTTAAGATGAGGATATTTTAAACTCAAGGTTCCAATGCGATATAATATGTAAGATCTGTATCAAGATTAGTCCACTCAGAAATCAACTGAGAAGATACCTTCACAGCATAATTACCTGGTACCAATCTAATGTTCTCAATCTTAACATCAAGAGAGAACTCACCTTCGAATACAGCACCACCACTAACATCTTGTTCAAATGTATTACTGGTGTCATTCTCCTTGTCTCTAAGAATCAATTTGATCTTTCCTTTAGTAGTATCAAATGTAAGATCAGGTAGATCATATACAGATGATGCTTTCTGTAGAGCAAACAAATCTTCAGCAGTAATGTTGAAGGAGAGATCTCCACCAGGAAATTTTACATTCTTTTCTGGTGCAGACTTGAGCGTAATCTCAGGGTCACTAAAATAATACTTAGCAGAGCGACCACCGCCACGAATAGTGACAAAATCCCCAGAGGTGAAGTCCAGTTGAGGATTGTCAAACAGAGAGATACCTGAAAGAAACTGGCCAAGATCATATATAGCGAAGTCAGTTGGAAAGCTTTCTTCGCTGGTGTACTTAGCGAGGATGTTCTCTGCATTGCTGATGGTTCTGATAACATTACCTTTCCTAAAAACAATAGAAGAATTGATCGTACTATAATTTTTAAGTACGTTTAATGTTTGTGTCGATAGAGTTACTTGACTCATTTGTCGTAATCAACTGTGAATGATGTGGATCCAGTATTCATGGATGCTGCTCTAGCAGCCTTGTCATTAAAGTGGAGCAATAGAAGACCATAATGAATGATCTTAATAATGTCCTTTCGTGCTGTTCCTTTGCGATCATATCGTGAAGCATACTTAAGAACATTACTCCTACAGAATGCTTCAGCGTCACCTACAGAATCAATAAGGTCAAGAGTCTGTACGTTACCTACAGAATAATGACCCCTGTAAGTTTGACTAATATAATCACCGACCTCTTTCAGCAGAGCATCTTCATCGTATTTCATCAAGGTGTCCATACATAATTAATATCATTATAATAGCACTCTTTTAGAGAACCGTCAAGATCTACAATAGAAATCTTATCTTTGCGAACCTTGACCACTCTAGCAGATGCACCTCCCTTAAGGGAGATGACACTGCCTATGAACCTACAATCACCTGTCTTCATCATGACTCCTCCGTTTCAGTTGTAACATCAGCATCAATTTTATCATAGAGATCTAGGAAAGACTGCTTTGTTTCATCATCGAAACGATTGATGCAAAGTTTGATTGCCTTCATACGATTCTGCCAGATAGCGAATGCACGAATAACATGCACCAACCTACGAGTAGAGATAACCTCATCGATACCACCATCCTTGAAAGTTCTACGGATGATGTCTGCCCAGTTAGCAAGATGCTCACAGAACTCTGCATCAAGAGCACCTAGATTACCAGCAACCTTCTCAAGAATCTTCTTCTCTGTTACAACAGATGGATATTCTTGCTCAAAGGTCAATGCGAACCTTTCGAGGAAAGCTTCATTAAGAACATTTGTACCAATAAACCTTCCATCATCAGACCCTTTACCTTTAGTATTTGCAGTTGCAATAACATTGAATCCTGGTGCTCGCTTAACATACCTACCGATCTTCTTAAGGAAGACACCCTTACCTTCTAGGATAGATTGAAGACAAAGGATTTTATTTGATGCAAGGTCAACTTCATCTAGAAGCAACACTGCTCCCCTCTCAAGAGCTTCAACCACAGGTCCGTTGTGCCAAGCAGTTTGACCATTAACAAGACGGAACCCACCAATAAGATCATCTTCATCAGTTTCAATGGTAATGTTAACACGAATTAGTTCCCTATTTAGTTGAGCACATGCTTGCTCTACACCGAGAGTCTTACCATTACCAGAGAGTCCAGTGATGAAGGTAGGATAGAAGAGTTTGCTGTTGATAATTTTCTTTACATCAGCAAAGTTACCGAAAGGAACAAAGTTTGGATCTTTTGCTGGTACAAGGTTCTGTACTTCCTGTGGGATAACAGCAGGAGCAGAGATCTGACGCTCAAGATTCTCTTTCACATCTTCCAACGACCATGTTCCACGCTTAACATAAAACTTACGAAGCCTTTTTACAGTAGAAGCATACTTAAGTCCGAAATGTGCTGCTGCTTCACGTACGTGATCTGCATTTACTTCTGTACCATTTTTCTTGGTAAGGTACTTAACCAATGTTTGAGTTGTCAGTGGATTCTTCGCTGGCATTTTTCTTGAAGTTGTTTATTTGTTATGTACTAATGATAGCAAGAAAAAACCCCCTGTGTAGGGGGTGTGTGTCACTTTTTCAACTGGATCACTGTACCGTCTTTAGTGGTTACCGTTGCTTCAGTAAACCTATCTATGATACGATCAACAACAGAGAATGCAACGTCAGGTGACGGTGTAGTATCTGCCTTGAAAGCATAAGCAGGTTGAGGGATAGGTGCTCTCTTTTCTACAGGTAGAACTACTTCATCGTAAATATCGAATGGTAGTTTAATCTGCTCTTCTGAAACCTGAGCACTCTCAGAAAAGTATGTTGGATAGTTAGTCCTATACTCTGAGAAGATCGGATCTTCGTTCTTAGTTGTGTTCCAGATATGACTTAAGCGTTTTGCTACGTCATCCCAGTCCTTTTCTTGCATCTCGTCAAATGCAGTAGGATAGTTTTCTCTGAAGTATGACTTAGCAGACTTCTTGATAAACCGTACCTGAGTACCATTTGGACGTTGACGGATTTGTTGTTTTAGTGCATGAACAAGTATCTTTCCAATATGTAAAGTTTCATATTGGCGAAACTCTCTGCACAACTGTTTGAGTTTTCTCATAGATTGTGTGAGATTTGGCCTGTTTGAGTAAGTATAATGCCGAAATGGGTAGTTGTCAAGCAACGTACCCGACAAAGGAATTCAGCAGTTTCTTGTTTGTTGACTTTGACTTCAACATTTTTTTGAAAGCACGAGAGATGTCTGCTTTCTTTGCTCCCGATTCTACCTTGAGATCTGTATCAGCGTCAAGTGCGGTTTGCTGTATAGCATAGAGAGCAGTGTATCCAAGTGGGTTTGGAACAATAACGGATTTGTTCTTTCTCCATTCTTGGAGGATCTTATCGTAGGAGTAAGTATTCTCAGAGTACCTATTGATGAATTCGCCAAGACGACTTCCACTTAGGATTCTGAATCCAAGAACATTAACACCAGGATTACGATCCTTAACTTGAGTGAGCAACTGATTAGTTACAGCACTGTAGGAATCTTCCATTGGTTTGTATACCATACCAGTCTTACGATCACGCAATGCGTTCAAAGAACCAATTTTACTAACGTAAAGTTTTTCTTGAGGATCATAATCTGGAGTTCTCTTCCTACCGTAACCACAACATGCTCCTTCACCATCTGTAAGAATGCATACGTTTACTTTCTCAAGATCATTCTTCTTTCTGAAAGATGGAATGATGTAGTTAAGCATAACGACTGCTTCATTCAATGGTGTTCCAGATAGTTGTAATCCTTCTGGAATCTGATAGGAATTTCCACGATGATCGAATGCATAGGTGCAACGATACATGTTCTTACACTGCCTTTCGTAGTCACGTGTGTTACTACGAGAGGAGATAATATTCATAAGGTTGAACTCACCTTTACGGATGTAAATCTCACCCTCTACAGGTGTATTTGAATTACGATCTTCGTGATACCAGTAAGCACTTGCTTCAGGATTGTTGTCCCTAATCATTTGGACAACTCTCCACTCATTTGTGAAGGCATATACTTCAAAAGGTATATTAACCTTTTTACAGAATGCTGTCAAGTTTAGGATCTGCTTCAAGGTTGCATGGATCTGATCACTCATAGAACCAGACCAGTCAAGAAGGAAAAGCAAACCATGATTCTTACCATCAGGTACTACAGAAATCTTTTTAAAGATGTCTTCATTGTACATGTAAGTATGAAGCTTTGTTGTATCAATAACTCCAGTCTTTGAAACAGAAGCACGTGCATATGCAGATGCTGATTTCTTACACTCGAATTCTTTTACAAGATAGTTTACTTCTTTCTGTGCTGATTGCCTGTACTCTTTATAGTCAGCATCTGCATCAGCAAGACCTAGTTGCTTCCAGTATAGAGTACCATCAGCACCTCTAGATTCTTGTGGTTCTGGATAGTTAGAAAAACGATCATCGATCCACTCATGAACTTCTTCCCAATCTACAAGGTAATCATCCAACTTTAGTGTAGAAGGAATTTCTACATAACCAATGTTGTGCTTACTTTGTGTGCTGAGACCTGATGCAGCAGAGTCGAAAGACTGTTGTGTCTTAGCAGAATCAATATCTTGAGGACCAGCAGATCCTTCTGCACCAGCAGAACCACCAGAAGAACCAGAAGATGTTTGACCTTGCTCACCATCTTGCTCATCCTTCTTCTTATATGAAGGTGTATCTAGATCTGCTTTCTCTTGCTCATCATCATTACCTTTCTTAGGTGTTTGATACTGCTGCTCTTCACCATCTTTAACATCACCTTCTTCCTGTCCACCATTTTGAGGTACAGGAACTTCTGCACTCTGAAGTTTCTCTTGCTCTTCTTTCTGCTTACCGTAAATCTCACCTGCTAGAGCACATACTTCTTCGAAGGTTTCTGTTTCTGCAACTCTATTAACAAAGACCTTCTCTGCTTCAGTGAAAGGAACCATTGCAGAAGGACCAAGTTTGTAGTGAAGATTTATTCTATCGATGAATAAAATTGTAGTGTAATCTACACCTTCAACTTGGAAGAAATCTTGCTCATTAAGTTCTTTGTAACCTGCATTGAAACTCTTCTTAAGACCAGGATACTTACGCTTCATAAGTTTCTCGATGCGAACATCTTCAACGACATTCACATAATCCATTGGACACTGAACATAGTCAGTGTAATCGCAGTTGGGAGTATAAAGAGCATGACCAACTTCATGACCAACTAACATGTCATAAACTTGACCAGATGCTTTATCCCACTGAGGAAGTTGAAGTACCCTACGATCTACATCAAAAGAAGCAGTAGGAATATCACTTCTGTGCTCAACAATAAGGTTTTCTGTAGCGAGCAGACGTGCAAGGTTTCCTTTGATCTCTTGCTTTGATAAATCTCTTGAGTAGTAATCGTACATGCTTTTCTTTGTTTGTATACCTATGATAGCAAACAAATACGTTAGCCAACCAGTGCGTGTGTCAGTTCGTGAACTGTCTCCTCTAGTCTGGAGAAGTTCTTTTCTTTCGATACATTGATAGTTCTATCAAACTTATCATTCAATGCTTCCTTATGACTGATCACGAAAACATTAGAATTATCGTCGAAATTACGTAAGATCCAACCAAGATCAGAAGCACCAGATTGGTCAAGCGAGCTGTCAAAGATTTCATCTAGAATTAAAAGGTTAGTGTCTACACTATTCTTAAGTTTAGCAATACTTCTCCAAGTAAGCAATAGTGCAATATCAATACGTGCCTTCTCTCCTTCACTAAAGGACTCGTACGTAAAGACATCTCTATATCTAGACTTGATAGTCTCCTCAAAGTTCTCATCTAAAGTAAAATTAACATAGAAGTCCATACTTTGTAGGTACTGATTGATCATCTTATTCATTGTGGGAAGATATGTCTTGATGATCCTGGTCTTAATACCACTGTCTTTTAACAAAGCAGTAGCAGCATTAAGAACATCCCTATCCTTCTTGGAATTAGTATTGTTACTCTTTACTTCTTTCTTCTCATTTACAAGAGTCTCAAGTTTTTTATACTCTGCTTTCTTATCTGGATTAGATCCTTCTAGTTCTTCAATCTCTTTTCGAATATCATCAATGGACTTACGAATTGAAACTAACTTATAGTTAACGTTAGTCATAGATGTATTCACTTCAGTACTTTGCTTAGACAGTTGAACAAACATCAAATTTCTTTCTTGTTCTTCTTCAATAGCTTTCTCTAACTCAGACTTGCCACTAGACATGTCATTGATCTTTGTATCAAGAGTACCAATCATTGCATTCTTAAATGCTTTCTCGATTTGTTGAGAGCATGTAGGACATTCATCATTCTCTTCAAAGAATTTGTGCTCCTTCTGACATGCTTGTAACTTTTGCTGTAGTTTTATTAAGATAGTATTTAATTTTTGCAACTTGTCAGCAGAAGCAGCGTAATCTTCTAGTTGTTTATGCAACAAGTGAGCTTCTTCTGCTAAAATCTTGATTTCTTCAGTTGCCTGTTCATTTTCTGTTTCATACTCTTTAATCTTTTCTTCTTTTTTCAATACCTCTTCTTGATTTTTCTTCTCCAATTCAAACATATATTTCTTTTGAAGATCAATCTTCTCATTAAGAAGATGGAGTTGATAATCTAGATCTTTAATCTCATTAGCATTCTCTCTGACCCTATCCTTCAATCTACCATTCATGATAGAGAAAACTTGAATGTCTAGGATATCTTCAATGATCTCTCGGCGTTGCGGTAGTGGCAGACGCATGAAAGGAACAAAGGTACTAGATCCTAGCACCACAATCTGTGTGAAAGACTTGTAATTCATCTTCAACACATTCTGTTCTAGGTTCTTCTGCTGTTCTACAACAGTGGATTCTTGATTCCACATCTGACCATTGCAAAAGATCTCAAACCTATTTGGTTTAGTACCTCGTACAATCTTATATTCATTCTTACCAATAGAGAACTCAAGTTCTGCAATGAGGTTCCCTTGATTGACACTGTTAACCAGCATCCCTTTATTAATCTTACGAAAGGGTTTACCGAACAATGTATATGTCAGTGCATCTAGGATCGTACTCTTACCTGATCCATTAGTACCAACAATTAAAGTATTTCTTGTCGCAGAGAGATCTATCTCACTAAACGTGTTTCCCGTGCTCAGGAGGTTCTTCCAACGGATCTTGCGAAAAGTGATCATAGGTATCGGGTGGGACTATGAAGTCGTCAGTGGTTATAATACTATATCTTTGACCAGACATCGAGCAGGCTTGGACCATTTGGTCAAGTTGCACAGTCACAACATCTAGTTTGGGGTTTTCTTCATCAACACCTAAAAGATTTACATACCTATGGGCATCCTCTCTGTTCTCAAAGATAGGGATGATACGATCATCATCCTCATCCAGAACAGAATATACACCCTGTGGATGGTCTTTTAAAGTGATGACAAACATAGAAAGATGTCAAGATACTTCACACGCTTCTATGTATAGAGATTGCATCAGTGTCTTCAGGTCGGATTTATCTACCTGGATGTCCACCTCGTCAATATATTCACCCAATAAAGTTAGGGTGTCTTTTACGTTCAATTCTACATCATCATCTACCTTCGTGTCAACCAGTGTTTCAACAATCTTTACATCGTGAGCACCGTTGAGATAGAGTCCGTCAATTAAACTCTCGAATTCTTCCATTCGAGTTTTCTCTTCTACTACTACTTTAACATATTGATCCTTATGGACAGTAGTATCATACTTTCTATAATCATATGACTTATCATTATAGAATATCTTGGCAAACATCTCAAAAGGATTCTTGATGTATGTCAGTCTATCAGTATCTGTATCATAGATATGAAATCCTCTAGTGTCAGCATAATCATTCCAGAACATCTGGTACGGATTACCCAAGTACTGAATGTTACCATGCTTAGACTTATGATGAAAGTGTCCAGACCATACACGATTAAACTTTTTAAAGTCTGGGGGTTTGAATCCACCATTGAATCTGTGACCTGCCATGACTTCAAAGCCGTCAATCTCTAAATGACCAGCACAGATACCAGCATCAGAATCTTCAATAGCTTTCTCTGCTTGTTCACGGTTACCAGAATTAATCCATGGTAACATAAGAAAATCTCTGTTACCAAACTTGAGAGTAGTAGGTTCAGAGTAGATAGTTATGTTATCATATTCTTCCAACAATAGTTCGGGGGAATTGATCCTATTGGTATTTTTATAATAGGTACAATGGTTCCCCAGAATCATGTGTACATCATACTTTCTAAGTCTGTCGAAATAATCAGTTTTAATCCTCGCAAGAGTACTAAAATCCATAGACTTTCGATTATCAAATGTGTCACCAAGATCAAGGATGGTATCGATACCGTGTTTCTCAAGTGTTGGGAAAAATATTTCATCATAAAATTTGTTAAAGTAATTCCAGAAGGCAAGCGAACCCTTCCTTCCATCCAGATGTTGATCTGTAATGACAGCAATCTTCATAGCATATATGTTTTGATTTTGTATACTGCTCTATTTTGTGGATATAATTTCCTTAGTTTTCTAACTACTGCTAACTGTATTTCAAGCATCATCTTCCTCACAGGCAGGGTTGAGGTCTTCTACCATTGTACCACCAATTTCAGATCCTGCATCCATACCCATCATCGTAGCAGCACCAGCAGCGACCCAACCGACAAAAGGAATAGTGGCAAGAGAAGGAGCGACAGCAGCACCAACGCTAGCTCCGACAAGCCTTCCCGACTGCTCTCCTCCACCGACCGCCTTGATACAGGCGACAGACTTTTTTCCTTCTTCAGTTGCTGCACCTCCTGCATCTTGTAGATGTTGGGAACCTTCCATTGTGTACTCTTCTGTTGTCTTAGTAATGTTGTTACCCAGTCCCAGAAAGCCACCTTTTCTTTTAAGATCCCTTTCCACACGCATCACTTTAGGATCATTAGATTTATATTTGATACTGTATCCATCTTCCCCTACGTTCGCTTCATAAGAAGTGTAAGGTCCAACTGGAAAATTAATTGTTGGTAACTTACTTGGTCGATTAGCAATCATACCAATCATACCAATATGGGACAATCCTAAGACTGCCCCTAAACTTATACCAACCCACTTACCTGTATTCATTTCTTCTGTTGTATAATAATACGATTATTTTCGTAGTCTGCTTTAAACTCCAACTCTACATCATATGGCCACATGAGTTCTTCATACAATGCATTGAGACGATCCATGTCCTCCCAAAGATTATTAATATGCTCTGGCAGATGATCATCAATCATGTTTCTTCCTCACTGGTACTTCAATTGTCCATGAAGGACTAACTAATACTTTCATTTCGAAGTTCTTTTCAAACTCCGCTTGCCTCTTCCTTGCTTCAGCTTCACGTTTGTTTAGTTCTTTCTCACGTCCTGGTTCTGGTTGAATCTCACCATAGTGAGGATCCCAGACCTCTGGATGTTCATGACAATCATAGAACTCTAAGATACTTTGATCTACCATACTGTATAGAGTATCCCATGTTAATGTTTCTCTAAGTCGTCCTGCTATATAGTCGATTTGATTGTCTGTCATAGACACATCATCATCTTTAAACAGATACTCACCTCTTACTGTGACTAACTCATTCAAATTAATGAGTATAGAATTGTCATTATATATTGCTCTAGGCATGCACCACCTCATCTAACAAGAACAATGAATGATACTCAAGATTATTCTCTTTCCATACATCATGATTATCCATTCTATCTACGATAGCAATAACACGGTTCACAGTGTACCCTGCTTCACGTAGTACTCTGACTGCTGTTAATGCACTGCTGCCAGTAGTAGTGACATCTTCAAGGACTGTTACTACAGCACCTTTAGGTGGTTTTGGTCCTTCGATAACTTCCTTAGTACCATATCCTTTAGGGTTCTTACGAACGATCAAAGCATCGATAGGTTTTTTTCCTTTATAATATGATTTCTGTGCAATGCCACATACCAGTGGATCAGCACCTAGTGTGAGTCCTCCGACTGCTACAGCATCTTTCTCAATCAGTTTGATCATAAGATGTGCTAGGAGTGCATTGCCCTCACATGATAGAGTCACAGGTTTACAGTTAATATAATGCTCTGACTCTTGACCAGAGGATAAAGTAAACTGTCCATGACGATATGCTTTCTCATGTAATAGTTTAAGAAGAGTTTCCCGATGCTTCATGTCCTCGTGAGGAATAGCATTCTTCCATTCGTGGGCGGTGAATTGAGATTCGAGTTTCATTATCTGTTCATTTTAGTTTCGATGTTCTCCTTTATAGATCCCATATCTGAGTGGGATGGATTCATCCCAGTCATTGTACCATCAAAAGTATCCGTATGCATAACTTCATCGTACCCTGATCTTTCTAGAATTTTATTTTTGATTTCAAGTTGCTTCTTCTCTTTTTGGATTCGACGAAGAAACGCATAATAAATGATCTGAGTAAAGTAGGCAAAAGGATTCTTAGATTTGTCTGGATCAAAGTTGTCTATGTATTGCAAGCAGTTCTCTATCCCGTCACAGATCATGTCCTCTCGGAACATGTAGTTGACAAAGTTTGGTTTATATGATAGATGTGTAGCAATCTTCAAGAAGCAGTCACCGATATAATTCGGGACACGGGGGCGGGTCTCACCAAGTTCTTTGGCAGCAATAACAGAGTTACGATAAACAGTAATCGCTTCTAGAAATTCTTTATTGTTGACGTAATACTCTGTTTTCTTTTTTACCATTGTCCTCATGTCATATAATGCTTGCTACTCCTATCAAGTATACCACCGAATCGGAAGGTTGTCAATACAGGGGGTTGACAAGGTATCGAATTAGGTGTAGACTAACTCTGTCAAGGGTTCAAGGGGATGGTAGCTTATATATTTTCTCTAGAAACTTCTTGGTCTCTACGACGGATCCCAACCGTCCCATCTGTCTGGTGAACTTATTATTGTCCAGACCCATATGCATTTTCTTGAGTGTCTTCAAATAGAAGTGCTCTATTTTTTTGTCTGTCTCAGTCATAGTAAGCACATGCTTACGAGGTAATACAAACATTTGATCAAACGTCGATTTAATCCATTCCTGGAGGGCGAACCCGTTAACTTGTATTTCTGGAGACCTCTGCTGTTGTACAGGGATCACTTCCAAAGGATTATCTAGCACAAGACTGTCATCATCTGGCATGTAAGAGACCTTAGCAACGATCTCTTCCCCAGTTGTTAACTTTATTGTAGCGTAGAATTCATCTTCCATCATAATTGTTTACTTGCTGTAAGGTTTACCTTGATAACTTCATATTTAAAATTTTCCTCGTTGTATATGGTCACTCTTTCGTTTAAATGACGAAGTGTATAGTTCTGACCGCCGATGTCGTCAGAGATATCGTATAATGTTGCTAATGATTTTCCTTCTCCTCTACGTAGGACTCTTCCAATGGATTGTAAGTTTCGTATTCGTGATTTGGATGGGCTTGCAAAGATGATATTGTGCAAACGCTTAATATTGATGCCAGTACTAAAAGTCCCATAGGACGCAACGATAATAGCATTGTCTTCTTGCTCCGTTATTAATCGAACTTCTTCACGGTCTTGAACTTCCGTGCCTCCGTGAACAAAGAATGTTTTCCTTTGCTCATCTACAGAATTATTTATGATTTCAAATAAAGGTTCTCCATGCTTCTCGATATAATTAAAGAGGACAAGGGTATTACCACGTAAGTCCTTGACTAGGTTTTTGATCAGATTGTTCCTACCCCTGTGACCAATCAGGTACTCCATCTCATCATGATATGTTTCAAAATATTGTGGGGGGTGTTTACAGAGTAGGATTTTGATCCTAAACTTAGACAGGTAACCACGTTTGATGAGGTCATCCGTCTTAGTTACTTGATCACAGGAACCAAAGAGACCTTCAAGCACCCACTTGTGGGTCTTGGTTCCATTCAGAGTACCAGTGAAACCAAACCTGTACTTAGCATTATGCAATTTAGTCATGATGCCAGTCAGTGATTTGCTTTTGAATAGATGTGCTTCATCACCAATGACACATTCTATATCGTCAAAGTATCTCTTAGGAAATTTGTAGATAGATTGCCAAGTAGATATAATGACAGGTTTATCAGTTACTTTATCCTTACCACCATATATTTTATGAACATGATCATCCGCATTCCAACCATAGTCACAGAAGTCATTAACCATTTGTTCTACGAGGGACGTAGTAGGGACGATGATGAGCGTCTTCTTTCTGGTGGCGCAATAGTATCTGACGAGGGCATAAATCATAAGAGACTTGCCAGATCCAGTAGGAGAAAGTAGCAACTTACGATTGTTTTTTATTGCTGAGTATACTGCTGCATACTGATAGTCTCTAGGTTTCACATGAGTGATACTATCCATAAAGACTTTGATTCCAGCAGGTGATACAAAATCATTTACTTCAAGAGGATGACCATACCAGTCATCCTTTTTTAGTTCCATGGTATAATCACGATCAAAGGCAAACCCTTTCAGATGCGTGAATAATCCAGCATACAAATCACCAGTGGCAGGAGAGTACAACCTAATGGTTCCATCCCAGTGTCTGTATCTTGGATTCTTTTTTAAATATTTTGCTTCAGGTACTTCAAATGTAAAGTAGTCTGCTAACTCGTGATGGACATGTGCTTCTGGAGATTCTATGGTAACATAGACCTCGTTCTTCTTCTTTACTGAGAGGTGTGTCATTACTGTCCATTAATAAATTTCTCCCACTCGATAGCACTCTTAATTTGAAATCCTCTATTGGAAATCTGTTTCATTACTTGATCTAACCAATAGATCATTGATTCTAAGTACTTAAGCTTGGATTCTAAATTGATGATTTCATCATCAGACTCAACATAGACTTTCATCTTATCTTGAGTTGAGATCCTACCACCAAAAGGTTTTTCAGCATAAGTTTTAGCGTCAGCTTCACCTCCATAATACTCACGCTTTTCTTTGACCAATTTCCTGAGTTTAAACTCTAATGAGGTTTTTAATTGTGAGATATCTGTGTAGTGGTTTAAGTATTTATTATGGCAAAATGGAATGTCAAGAGCCAACTGACCTAGATCAGCACTGTACTCTTTGTTTTTAAATTGAAAGTCTACTTGACTATCTTCTGCCCACTCTGCTTTTAGTTTGTCAAATTTATTACGAAGGGTTTCAAAATTCATAAATTAGTGCCAGTTTCTGTCTGTACTTTATATCTTGTGTATTTGAATGTTGCGGTTGCGGTTACATAATCAATATCAGATGGAGTTGCATCAAATTGTACACCTGTCAATCCGACGGGAAAGAGTTCTTCGAAGTTAACGTAGAAATTTCCATTAAAAGAGGAGGTAAGTACCTGTAAGGTTCCCCTTGATTTTGTATCCAACCCAGATGAATGACCTTCTGTGAGGCCGTACTGCCTGATCCAATTTTGAATAGACATGTAGTTCTTGAGATCTTCATCTATCAGAAAGGTAACGTTTAAATCACCAAACTGCACACCACCACTACCTGCTATAGGTATTGATCGAAACTTGTTAGGAATCTCAGCAACAGTCATTGTAATGTCAGGAAGGTTTACTGACTGACAGAAAAAATCTACCCCCGCAAAGAGTTCCAGATCAAACTGAAACCCTACTGGAGATAGATAGTTCCTATTTACAGGTTGTTCTTTATACCATTCAGCAGCCACGTCAACTTCCCAAGCTACTTACTATTTAGTGTACCACCAATATGGACCTTCACCAGGACCTCCAAAATCATCGTCATCGTCATCATCAAAAGTAACTTTAGTTGGTTTCTTCTTCATAGCATTGTAAACCAATACCACAGATGCGACTGTGCCTGGTATTCCCAGACCCATCAATAATTTATAGATTGGATTCATTAAGCATTGAGTACCCAGTTTTCAGCAAAATTCTCTGCTTCATCTGTATGTATAAAATCTTTGGAATCTGCACAATCAGAATCAGTAGTGAATACTCTAAACTGATACGGTCTCTGATCAAAATCTTCAATTTCAAATACTTTTGCGTGGCGTACTTCATCGTCGCTGAAGTAACTACTTAAAAGTCTCATAAGCCTCCTTAATCAATGTGTCTGCGTTTTCTTTAGATGCAATGTCTGGATCATTATTAATAATCCAGTGATCACAGAATCGGTATGCCTTATCTGTGATAGTAATTTCGTTACGCCAAAAAGATCCGAGCAAGAATGCTCTTAGATTGAGTAGGTCTTCTGTTAGTACAGTACCTGGTTCAATGTATTGATCTTTGACGTGAGGTTTAGTAATGATACTCATCGAGAATGTCCAATGCGTTGTTTAGAGCTTGTTGAGCAGCCCACCTTTCTTTGTCATCCCAGTCGGGATACCATTGCTTGTCGGCAATACCCTTCTTGATTTTCAAAAGTCGTGATGTCATATCAACTTTAGATAGTCTACCATTCATATTGTTGTTTCAGTATTCGAGTATGCCAGTTCGCACACTGGCATTTCCATTATAGTATGTATCATAAAAAAAGGGAACCTTTCGGTTCCCTCTGTCATTGTTCTCAAACTGAGATTTACATAAGGTTTTCAACCTGTACACGTCTGTAGTACTGGTTTCTATTCGCTGTAAGAGCTTCAGCATCAGGTGTGCCGTTAGCCTGTGTAACGAATGGGTTAGCAACCATACCATAACGTGTCTTAAATCCAATCTTGGGCTGGAAGGTGTCTGGACCTATGCTTCTTACCATTTGGAGAGGAACATAAGGACAGTAGAACAGACCAGCGTCATAAGGAGAAGTTCCTTTGTATCCTACAACGTAGTAATGCTTGTCAGCAATGTTTGCAGAATAAGGATCAACGTATACCTTAATACGTCCGTTCATTGTACCTACAAGAAGGTTTCCAGTGTCATCGACTTCACCGATGGAAGGACCACCAGCACCAGTAAGACCTGAAGAGTAGTCTAGAGTACCAGACATAGCAAGAGCACTAGCAACGTCAGCAGATGTGACGATGAAGTTACCCTTTCCTCTACGAGTTT
>CEOW01058177.1_pt1 | contig 22310 bp, 36 predicted proteins | sample 530621 | NCBI WGS metagenome assembly CEOW01 (sample SAMEA2620734, study PRJEB7988) | marine metagenome | isolation source: saline water (ENVO:00002010), including | reverse complement strand
TTCAGTTCTTTTTCGTATCTTTCTTTATATTCTTCTGGACTCATTTTTCATTCTCCTGTGCTTCTATCTCGCTTAACCATGCGTCAAATGGTTCTCTGACATACTCCGGCATATCGTGCATAAGGACCACTAATTTAGGATTGTCATTCCATTGAATAGATATTTGATTAGCTACTATTGTTTTAGGTAATTTATTCATATTTTTTTCTCCGTTAAATTAAACCTTTCTCAGTCGCTTTATTGATGATGAAAGGTAAGTTATTGTTTATAAATTCTTCTTTTGTTTGGTACTTTTTTTTCGATCCAGGCCAAGTGCCTTTGTCATATTCTTTCTGGTAATTGATCCAGAGATCATGCACAAAAGGATCTAATTGCTTTTTGGTAATTTTTTTGACTGACCAAAAACTGTCAAAGATGAACCCGGCTAATGCAAAAAACATAACCAGGCCACCCATTACAAATAAACCTTCTGTCATTTGAGCTTCTCCCAACGATATTCTGATAGAACTTTTCTTAGATCCTTGTTTGGCTCTCCGTGAATGTCCGTATATAAACAGGCCGTGTCATATAATTCCGGTAGATTTTCAGCTATCCAATTAAGGCGGGACGGATCTATTTGACAAAAGGCCGTGTGAAGATCTCCGATAGCTTTTGAGATCTGATTTGCTTTGGTTGTTGGTATATACCGATCCACTAAAAAACGGGCCAACGGATCCGCTGACGCTTCACGATATTTATTGCTCCATTCATCATAGTTTATTTTTTCCATTTGTTTTTCTCCATTAGTTTATTAATTAGTCTTTTGGCTTGGTACTTGTGTTCAAAATAGATTTCATTGTAAGGATCTAACATAGGACAATAAAATTTCTGTTTCTCATTGGCCTGTAATGTTAGGCACTTGATCCAAACACCTTTATATTTAATATGGCTATTTAAAAATAGCTTTCCGTTAGTTTTCATATTTGTTGGCACTCCTTATATTTTTATAGTTAGTTAAATAAATATACTTGGCCCGTCCTTTTTTAATGATTGGTTCATCTAAAAAAATCCGGGCCTTTCCTTTGTAAGATCCGCAATAGATCCCAAAAAGATCTCTACCGGAGATCTGAACATAGTCATTAATTTCCGGAAAATAATTTTTTTGATCTGTCATTTTAGATCGTCCAGGCGTTGTTCTTTTTCAAGCGTCCAAAGATCCGGAAGTTTTTCCGGATCTGCAAATTTATAAGCAATATCTTGTATGACTCGATCCATAGAAATTGCTTGGCCAAAAGAACAGCGTCCCCAGATATAATGCGGTCCACTTTCTGCGACCACTTCATTTGCTTCTTGAAGATCTTTATAAAAACAATAATCAACTATGAAGGCCTGAAAGATTTCCGGGTACTCTCCTTCTTCGTCTTCTTCTCCGTCTTCATTCATTGGATAATAATTTTCAACTTCTTCGTACCAATACTCTTGCTCTAAAAAATCGTTATACAAAGTAAGATCACAACGCCTGAGAAAATTTTCTGTATGGCTTATGATCTTGTTATGGCCTAAAGCATAATAATCGTCTAAAGATCCTTTTTTGAAAGTTCCTTGATATTTGTATTTCTCAATATCCCTTCCTAGATCTTGACCGCAAGAATTACAGACATGAATTGCAGGTCCAAAATGTCTAACTGCCCTTGTATCAAGTCGGGCCGTCTTTTTAAGGATCTTCTTAGGATCTCTTTCCGCTTCCTGATCCTGCAAAAATTCTGGATTGATAGTTTTATATTCAAGTTTCAAGATCTCGCTTTTAGAGTCGCAAGACGGACACTTTATAAAATTATATGTTCTGGTTTCTGAATTTAACATTTTTAGATCTCCATAGATTATTTAAGAAAAGATCCGCATTTAGATCTTCTACATAAGATTGATTGATTGAACGGCCTATTTCACAAGAACATTTTTTAAACTTGCCCTTGTGCATATATACGCCGTCGTCATAACAAGTATTACACTTCATTTTTTTCACTTTCTCCCGGCCCGTTTTGTTTGGCCTGTAATAGTTCAAAATTTGTTTTTCTCACAGCAGATGAAACGATCATCAAAAATTTTTGGGCCATGTGCATTTGGCCAACTTCCTTTTGTGATCTTGCAATACCTATGTCTAAAACTTCATTGGCTTCATGCACAAGATTATCAAGAAGATAAGTCTTAGCTTTAGATCTAGCTTTTTCTTCTGCTAATTGATCCGCCATAGGCCTTATGATCTCGTTTAAGATCTCGCTTACGATCTCCCTATATTCATCATAGCCAAGATCATAATTATTTATGATCCCGGATAACTTATAAAAGGATAAGTCCACAGGATCCAAAGATATTTGGATCTTGCTTTTTACTTTTTCATTTTTCATTTTTATTTCTCCGTTTGGTTTAAAAATTCGGTCCATTGGTCCGCCATAGCTTTCGCAATTCCTACATGGAATTTGCTTCTGATTTTCCAACGATCTTTGCCAGGCGGACAGTTGTGAATATCATGTCTTGCAGTTTCTTTTGTTAAAGATCCCGTCTTTCTTAATAAAGGCAAGTTCCTTAACCAAAGACAAGTTCTTTTAGAGACATTGTCTTCAGCGTCAATATGTTCTGCAAATTCATAAGGTTGAATAGTTTGAGATTGTTTCTCAAAATTGCGGATCCTTGCTTTTGCGTGTTTGTGCATAATTGGATTTTCTATAGCCAGGTGTGGCACTTCACAATTCCAAAGATCCGAGAATAAAGACGCTCCTTCTTCTAACTCTTGGTACATTTGCTCAACTGTCTTATTAGGTGGCGGATTGTCTAGCCAACGGACTCCAGAATTGCAAAGACGGGTACAAGGCGGGTGGGCCACCATTAAAAGATCCCAACTTTCATATTTAAGAACATTCCTAATGTCATCTTGAATATGTCTATTTGTAAGATCATCACTCGGCAGAAGATCACAACTCCAAGCGTCGTGGCCCAGATCAAGAAAGGCATTTCTTACAATCCCGGAAGTTTCGCAACCAATTAAAATCTTGCTCATTGTTGGGCCTTCTTTAGATCTTCGTATTGTTCGTTAAGATCCCAAAGTTTTTCAAGGACATTTTCAAGGCCTTCCCGGTACTTGATGCACTTGTCAAGATCGTTCTTTTTTTCGTGGATCTTATAAACAGTTTCTAGGATATGAGCTTTACTTAATAGATCTTGAATTTCTTCTTTGATCTGTTTCATTTTTGTTTGTTGCATTTCTAATTCTCCGTTAAAAAAACCCATTTTAAAGAATATAAAAAGACATAGCAAGACATACGAAGACATAGAAAAAAGAATAATAGATTAAAATAGGCCTATGAAAGATCAAAAGATCAATAAAGGTGGCCGTAAAAGATTAAATATAGATCTTGATGAAGTAGAACGCCTAGCCGGTTTGGGATTAAGCGAAAAGCAAATAGCTGATAACTTGGGCGTTTCATGGCATACGCTACATAGGAACAAATTAAGATCTGCTAGTTTTGCTAGTAGAATGGAAGCGGGAAGATCGAAGGCCATAAGTGCGGTAGCAAATAGCTTGTTTAGATCTGCGACTAAAGAAGATCCCAATATACACGCCGTCAAATTCTTTTTATCTAATCGTGGAGAGCAAGGACAATGGGCGGAAAAGGATCTGTCTTTAAATGTAGATCTGAACTTAGGATCCGTTCTAAAAGATGCACGGGCCAGAGTTATAGATCTTCCCGGAAGCGTCGAGCTACCAGGTATAGATCCCGGTACGATCCCGGATCGAGCTTTACCAGGTACAAGGGCCAAAGATCAAGGATCTAAACAACCAGGCGGACTCCCTAAAAAGAATAGAGCTTTACCAGGTACAAGCAAGATCCCGGATCATAACGGGCCACAAAATAAAAAGGCAGATCCGGCCCGAGATCACAACGAGATCATAAAAGGATCTGATCCGGCCCGAGATCATAACAAATGAACAAAAAGCAAAAACAAAAAGAACAGGCCAGATCCCCCCTTTTTTGCAAATCGGGGGTGTATGTACGATATACTGTTCAAATAAATTTTTTTAATTTTTTTTAAAATGATATTTGTTCTCTCCTTGACACTTGCAAATATCATAGGCAGGAGTATCACGCACTATATATTCTCCTCACTTTTACTCCTGCCGACTAAGTAATGAAATACAAGCCAGAAGAAGAAAAACAATTAATGTCAGATCTTTGGTCTTTGAACATCAAAGACAATCCGTACAATTTTGTTAAATATTGTTTTGCTTGGGAGCAAGAAGATACCCCCCTTGAGCATTTTAAAGGCCCTAGAAAGTGGCAAGAAAAAATTTTAAAAGATATTGCAAATCATATAGCTAGAAATGAAACAGTAGATTTTCCGGAAATGTATAGACTAGCAGTTGCTAGTGGTCGTGGTATTGGCAAATCTGCTTTAGTGTCTTGGTTAATACTATGGTTTTTATCTACTAGACTAGGATCTACCATAATTGTAACTGCAAACACCGAGCAACAATTAAGATCAAGAACATGGGCGGAACTAGGAAAGTGGCTAACTCTATCTGTAAATAATCATTGGTGGGAAAAAACAGCAACAACAATAAAACCTGCAAAATGGTTTGAAGAAGCATTACAAAAGGATTTAAAGATAGACACCGGCTATTATTATGCACAAGCTCAATTATGGTCAGAAGAAAATCCAGACGCATTTGCCGGTATTCACTCTAGTTATGGAGTTTGTCTAATTATGGACGAAGCATCAGGTATTCCAGGACCGATTTACAGCGTTTCTGAGGGATTTTTCTCTGAACCAACAAAAGACAGGTATTGGTTCACATTTTCGAACCCTAGAAGGAATAGTGGGCCGTTTTTCGATAGCTTTCATGGCAAAAGATCTTTTTGGAAAAACGAACAAATAGACTCAAGAACTGTAGAAGGCACAGATCAAAAGCTATTTCAAAGTATGTTAGAGCAATATGGCGAAGACTCTACTGTTGCTAGAGTAGAAGTATTAGGAGAGTTTCCTAGTTATGACAATGACACAGTTATACCTATGGAATTATGTCGTTCTGCTGTTATGCGAGAAGTAGATTTAACTGCTTCTGAGCCGATAGTTTGGGGAATTGATGTAGCCAGGTTTGGTGGCGACAATTCTGCACTATGCAAAAGACAAGGAAATACTGTTTTAGAAATGAAAACATATAATTCTATGGATCTAATGTCATTGTGCGGAGCAATAAAAAATGAATATGATGATGCTACTGTTTTAGAAAAGCCACAAGAAATATTAGTAGATGTAATTGGTGTAGGATCCGGCGTAGTAGATAGATTATCTGAACTAAACTTGCCGGTTATCGGCGTTAATGTAGGAGAGTCGCCTTCTAGCAAAAAGAATTACTTAAATCTCCGAGCTGAACTATGGTTTAAAATTAAAGAATGGCTATCTGGCCGAGATGTTTTCTTGCCTAGTGATGATGAATTAGTACAACAATTAGTTTCTCCAATATATAAATATACATCTACCGGAAAAGTAAAATTAGAAAGCAAAGAAGAAATGAAAAAGAGAGGTATTAAATCTCCAGACAAAGCAGACGCATTAGCTTTAACTTTTGCTTCTACTTCTGCCGTTCTTGGTGGCGGAAGCTCATTTATGGGGTATAATTTTAAACGACCAATAAAATCCAAAATCTATAGAGTAGGATAATTGTATGGAATATAAAAAAGAAACATCTGTAAGCGTTTCTACAGAAGTTGTAGAAGACGAATTTGATGAAGAAGAATTACAAAGCGTTTTAAAATCAGAATTAGACGACGCTAAAGATTTTATAGATCAGCTCGGCGACGAGAGAGCTGAGTCCACCGAATACTATCTAGGCAATTCTCCGGAAGGCGGAAGCGATATTCAGTCTGAGTATGTTTCTACAGATGTTAGAGATGCTGTTTTACACATAATGCCTTCGCTAATGCGTACTTTTTTCGGCACAAGCAAAGTTGTCGAATTTGTACCTAAAAACCAGGAAGATATACCTGCGGCACAACAACAAACAGACTATGTAAATTATATTTTTAATCAAAAAAATCCAGGATTTAATATTTTATATTCTGTATTTAAAGACGCATTGATTAGAAAAGCAGGTTTTGTAAAAGCATTTTACGACTCAAGCATAGATACGACTACACACGAATACAAAAATTTATCTGTTGAACAATATATCGCAATAATGACAGATGAAGATATAGAGGTCCTAGAAGAAAATCCAATTATGGAAAGCAGGACAATAGTTAATCAAGACGGCAACAAAGACTCAGAAGAAGTAGTAGTTGCTTACAACCTAAAAGTTAGAAAAGTAAAATCTTCTGAAAAAGTTTGTATTGAAGCAGTACCACCAGAAGAAATTTTAATATCCAGAAACTCCAGATCTTTACATGACTCGCCTTATGTTGCACACAGAATGATTGTTAGTGTTTCGGATCTAGTTGCTATGGGATATGACAAAGAAGAAGTAGAGCAGTACGCAAATTACGGCAACGACGCTTCTAACGAAGACGAAAGAAAAGCTAGAAATCCATTACATGAAATAAATGATCCAGACAGGACAGATGTAACCGGACAGCAAATTTTATATATTGAACATTATGTCAGATATGACAAAGATCAAGACGGCATTAACGAATTACTCAAAGTTTGCACAATCGGGGACGGCCTAGAAATAGTAAATTGTGAAGCATGGGACGACTTGCCAATCGTAATGTTTTGTCCGGATCCAGAACCGCACACAGCAATAGGATCTTGCCCGGCAGATTACTTAAAACCTATACAAGATATTAAATCGCAAATAATTAGAGATAGTTTAGACTCGCTAGGTCATTCTATTTTTCCCAGAATGGGAATAGTTGAAGGCCAAGTTAATATAGATGATGTTCTAAACAATGATATAGGACAACCTATCCGTATGCGACAACCAGGAGCAGTACAACCTTTTTCTGTTCCGTTTAGCGGTAAAGAAGCGTTCCCGTTTTTACAGTATTTAGACGAACAAAAAGAAAATCGCACAGGCGTTTCTAAGGCAAGTGCAGGTCTTAACGCAGACGCTTTACAAAGTTCGACAAAAACTGCCGTTGCGGCCACAATGTCCGCCGCACAGGGCCGTATTGAGCTTATATGCCGTCATTTTGCAGAGGGTATGAAGGATTTATTTGGTTTAATTAACAATCTGTCTATAAAAAACCAAGACAAAGCCGAAATAATTAGACTAAATAATGAATTTGTTGAGATAGATCCTAGATATTGGGACACGGATAAAGATATGGTGTGTAATGTAGCCATTAGTAAGTCTAGCGACGAAGAACAATTAGCTACTTTGACTAGATTATTGCAAAAACAAGAGCAAATAATACAGACTTTAGGACCAAGAAATCCTATGGTTTCTCTACAACAATACGCAAATACCATTACAAAAGTTATAGAAATGGCAGGATTTAAAGATACTTCGCAGTTTATTAACTCTCAAATACCACCTTTACCGCCAGAAGATCCTAATAGTAAAAAACCAAAACCAGAAGATCAATTAGCTATGGCAGAAACTATGAAAGCACAGGCACAAGCTAGGAAAATTGAAGTAGATGCTGAAACTGATCGTATGAAAGTTGTTATGAATGACGACCTGGAAAGAGATAAATTTTTAGTAAGCACTAAATTACGAATGGCAGAGCTATACGGCAAGTATGGTCAAAATGCCGTTAATTTAGACGAAGTTAAACAAATCCTGGAGCAGAATAACGACGAGTTAAGAGCCATGCAAAAAGCAGAAGCACAAGGATTGTTTAAAAATGAAGGAAGCTAAAAAACTTTATCATATAGAAGCTATGTCTGATGAACACATTTTAGTTGGCACAGATGTTAAAGCTAGAAACGAAGAAGAAGCAGTAAAAACCATGAAGTTAGTTTTTGGCGAAAAGATAAACAAGAATACTATTTTTTTAATTGTAAGCGAAAACACTATACACTAATGTCAAAAGACTCAAGATTAAAAAGGGCAGGAGTATCTGGTTACAATAAACCTAAAAGAACTCCTAACCACCCAACAAAATCTCATGTTGTAGTTGCTAAAGAAGGTAGTAAAATAAAGACTATAAGGTTTGGTCAGCAAGGCGTAAGCGGAGCAGGAAAAAATCCTAAGAGCAAAAAAGATAAAGCTCGAAGAAAATCCTTCAAAGCTCGTCATGCCAAAAACATATCTAAAGGTAAAATGTCGGCGGCCTATTGGGCCAACCGCACTAAATGGTAGAGGTATCTATGAAAAAAAAGAAAGGACTGTACGCTAATATTCATGCTAAACGCAAAAGAATAAAAGCCGGATCTGGAGAAAAAATGAGAAAGCCAGGAAGCAAAGGAGCTCCAACGGCTAAACAATTTAAACAAGCGGCCAAGACGGCAAAAAAACCTAAAAAGAAAAGGAAATAAAATGCCAGGAAAAAAATTATCTAAAAAGCAAAAAAAGATTGCTAGAGTCGCTCCGCCTAGAAATAAAATTACCGGAGCAGATTTTAAAAAACTTAGAAAGAAAAAGAGGAAAAAATAATGCCTTATCATAAGAAAAAGAAAAAGAAAAAAAAATAAGTGAATAAAACTAAACAGCTTACTCAAAGACAAAAAGATACTTTGAAAAGGCATAGCAAACATCATACGGCTAAACACATGGCCGAAATGAAAAGATTAATGCGACGAGGTAAAACATTTACAGAGTCGCATAAAATCGCTATGAAAAAAGTTGGCAAATGAAAAGTGAATTTTGAACAATATTATCTTGAATTATCCATTTTTATAGCTTCTGTTTTAGCAGGATTAGCTCTCAAAGACTATTCGATTTCATTTATTAAAGGCCTAAAATTCAAATTAAATTCACAATTTAAAGAAGGCGAAAAAGTAATATTAGACGGCGAACAGGCCATGATTATAAAGATTGGTCTAGGCACTACTATATTTGGTGTGTATGGCAAAGACGGATATACTTGGAGATATATTAGTAACAACAAAATAGAAAGTCTTAAATTAGAAAAAATAGTTGATAAAGATTTACACGCAGACACAATAGAAGAAAAAAAATTAAAACTAGAAAAAATCCTAAGAGGAGATAAAGATGTTTGATAAATTAATAAAACCTGTTAGCGACATAGTAGGTAAGTTTGTAAAAGACAAAGATCTACAAGCACAATTAGATCACGAACTAGCTACTTTATTTCATCAAGCAAATCTTGCACAAATAGAAGTAAATAAAATAGAAGCAAAAGGATCTCCGTTTCAACGAAATTGGCGGCCTTCTGTCGGTTGGATTTGTTCTTTTGCTCTTGGTTATCATTTCATTTTAGCTCCTATCATAGAAGTTGTTATTAAAACTTCTGGAGTACAAATAGATATGCCAGAGTTTGATTTTTCACAATTATCCGCAATCCTAATGGCATTGTTAGGAATGTCCGGACTTAGATCTTACGATAAATTAAAGAGGACAGATACGAAATGATGTTTATAACTGAGATAGACATACAGACTATCGAAGGAAAAATAGAAACACATGAAGGACCTATTATTACTGCCAAAACACTTAGAGAAGCAAAATTAAAAGCAAAAACAATGAACAGCGATTTAAGAATAGTAGGCGAATATATGCAAAGCATAAAATCTTTAGATGATGAAGGATTGGGATTTCTTGAATTTTAAACCAGAGGAGTTTGCCTGTTCTCATTGTGGCGAACAAAAAATGGATTATGATTTTTTGCAAAAGCTACAGGATCTCAGAACTTGTTGTGGTTTTTCTTTTGTTATTACATCTGCTTATCGTTGTCCGAAACACCCTGTAGAAGTAAATAAAAAAACTCCAGGCATACATACTTTAGGACTTGCTGTAGATGTTTTGTGTTCTCACGAAAAAGCATTTAACATAGTTACATTAGCATCTAGTTTCGGTTTTACCGGTATAGGTGTTAATCAAAAAGGAAATAGTAGATTTATACATTTAGATACTTATAAAGGAAACAATAATAGACCAAGACCGCATATTTGGAGTTATTAATGGCAAGAGCTACAGTTACAGAAATAGATAAGCGTTTAAGCTCTCACGAAGCGGCCTGTGAGCAAAGGTGGAAAGAAAATTACAGGCGTTTAGAAGCTATTGAAAATGGTATTGCGTCAGTAAATAAAACAATCAGAAATACATTATTATTCATAGTTACAATTTTTTTAGGGATCACCGGATTTTTATTTCAAGAAATTATTTATCAAGCAATAGGATAATATATGGCAACACAAAAGGAGATAGATGCTTCTACACAAGCAGAAGCATTGTTAAATAGTGATGTATTCAAAGACGCAGTTAAAAATTTAACTGCTGAATATATTGCAAAATGGATAAATTCAGATGTTGAAAAAGATCAGGATTTAAGAGAAGCAATTTACCAGGCAATAAAAATTATTCCAGAAGTCGAAAGACATCTAAGAATTATTGTAGAAAAAGGAAAAATTGCTAAAACACAATTCAATAGAATTAGATCTTTTAAATAAACATTTTGACAAAAATGTATGTTTTTAAGATAAAATAAACGCAAATAAATTATAAAGGTAGAAAATATGACCAACAACGCCAAGCCGAATGGTTTTGAAACTGATATAAGCAAAGCAACACAGGCATTTGAAGAAATGCTCACTCCCCCAGAGGAGCAAGAAGCAATCGAAGAAAATACTGATGTTGAAGAAGTTTCTGATGAAACGGAAGCTGAAACTGAAATAGAAGCACAGGAAGAAATCGAAGAAGATGAAGCCGAAGCTGAAATAGAAGAAGAAGCCGAAGAAGAAGAAGAACAAGAATTACAAGAAGATCAAGTAGAAGTTGATGAAACTGAGGAACTTCAAACCTATGTCGTCAAAGTTGGCGGCGAAGAAATAGAAGTAACCCAAGAAGAATTAATCAATGGTTACAGTCGGAATAGTGATTACACACGAAAAACTCAGGAGTTATCTGAATTAAGAAAAGACTTGGATAATAAACAGTCTGAACTTGATAATAACTTGTCTGATTTAACTCGTGAACGAGCAGAATACAGAGAAATGTTACCTAAAATCAAAGCCATGTTACAAAATGGTTTTGTAGAAGAACCAAATTGGGAGTCTTTAAAGGAACAGGACCAGGTAGAGTATCTGACCAAAAAACAAGAATGGGACGAACATCTTAATAAGATAAAGTCTGTAGATGCTGAATATAATCGTGTTATTGAGCAAGAAAACGCTGAAAAGCAAGAACAGCTCAAGAAACAATTATTAGATAGCCAACAGAAATTATCAGATCTTCTCCCGGAATGGAAAGATGAAAAGGTTAAAATGGAAGAAATTTCAGAAATAACCAAAACTGCTGAGAGTCTAGGTTTTACTAAAGCAGAGGTTGCTTCTGTAACTGACTATCGCTTTATTCTTTTGTTGAGAGATGCAAGTTTATATAACAAGCAAAAAACAGCATTAAAGAAAAAACCAACACAAGCGAAGGCCAGAACAAAAGTAGCTAAGCCAGGAACTTCTAATAGGATTAAACCAACATCTGCTGTTAAGAAAGCTCAACAAAGGGTGGCTAAAACAGGCAGAGTGTCTGATGCGGCCAATTATTTTGAAAAAATAATCTAATTTAGAGGTTAAATAAAATGGCAAAAGTTACAAATTCTTTTACATCATACGACGCTACTTCTAACAGAGAAGACCTTTCGAATGTAATTTACAATATAGATCCAACTGCTACTCCATTTATGAGTGCTATCGGATCTAAAAACATCACAAATGTTGTGTTCGATTGGCAAACTGAAAATTTACCTACTCCTAGCGGAACAGGTCAATTAGAAGGTTTTGAACTTTCTCGTGCTACAAGTACAGCGACTACTAGGGAGTCCAATGTGGCTCAAATTTCATCAAGAGATGCAACTGTATCTGGTTCACAAGATGCTTCTGATCCTGCCGGTAAAAAGCAGGAATTGGCACATCAAATGGCCTTAATGTCTAAAGCATTAAAAAGAGATATGGAAGTAGCTCTATGTCAAAATACTGCTAAAAATGCAGGTAATGCTACTACTGCTAGACAGACTCGTTCTTTCGAAGCGTGGATCACTACTAACAAAAGTAGAGGTACAGGCGGAGCTGACGGATCTGCTTCTGCGGCGGCTACTGATGCGACTACAGGAAACAGAAGGGCATTAACCGAAGCACTTTTAAAAGGTGTTTTACAGTCTATGTTCACTAACGGAGCTGAACCTAAAATGGCTATAGCCGGTCCGGTAAATAAAGGAGTTATCTCTGGTTTTACAGGTAGAGCAAACACTAGACAAAATGTATCTGCTGATACAGTAAGTGCTAGTATTTCAGTCTATGCTTCCGATTTTGGAGAGTTACAAATCGTACCTTCAAACAGAAGCAGAGATAGATCTTTGCTATTAGTAGATCCTGAGTACGCTAAAGTAGCTTACTTAAGAAATTTCCAAACAATGGATATTGCTAAAATTGGAGATGCTGATACAAAAATGATCTTAGCTGAGTACGGCTTAGAAATGAGCAACGAAGCGGCACACGGAATTGTAGCCGACTTAACTGCTTAATAATTTGTAGGCAACAAATATTGGGAGAGCTTCGGCTCTCCCTTATTTAAAAATGGCAAAGACAACTCTTATAAATCACGAAACAGGTTATTCATCTTCTTTTGTAACAGAAGACGACAAATCAATAATTCATTCTGTTCAAAATGTTAAGAATGTTATTGACCATGCAAAATATTTATCAGAACAAAAAGCACAAAAAGATTTTCGTCATGTTGCAGAAATCCCCAAAGTTATCTGGGAAAAAGCTATACTAGAGGGGTGGGCCAATGACCAAGCTAAATGGAAAGAATGGCTCAACAACAAAGATAACGAATGTTTTAGGACATGGAAAGGTAAGATATGACTTATGACGAAATAAAAACAAAAGTAGCAGAATACTTAAACAGAACTGATTTAACTTCCCAAATGGATATGTTCATAGATCTTACTGAGTCTGACATAAACAAAGTTATTAAACACCAGGATCTTATAAAAAGAGCTAACGCTGTCGCAGAAACACAGTACACACAATTACCTAGTGATTGGTCTAGGGTTATAAATGTTGAATTAAACACTTCCGATCACACTACTTTATTACAACAATCTACAGAGTCTTTGGATTTAAAAAGAACTTCTATAGATAATGTATCTGGAAGGCCAGAATATTTTGCAATTACCGATAATGCTATAGAACTTTGTCCCACACCAGACACAAATTATGAGTTACAATTAACATATTATGCAAACATACCGGAGCTAAGCTCAACTAATACAACAAATGTTGTTAGTGATAAGTTTCCAGATGTTTATATATATGGGTGTTGCAAACACGCTTCTGTTTTTTTAATGGAAGATGAAAGAGTAAGAATGTTTCAAACTCTTTTTGACAAAGCATTAGAAGAAGTAAGATTGCAACAAGAAAGAGCTTCTTTTGGAGTAGGTTCGCTGATCCCAAGAAGAAAAAAATATGGTAAAGCAAAAAAACAAACATATTATTTTAAAAACTAGAAGGTATTATTATGGCATTTAGTGATTATTTAGAAGACAAAGTTTTAGATCATGTATTTGGCGGTAACGCTTTTACAGCTCCTTCTACTTTGTATGTAGCTTTATTTACTGTTGCTCCTTCTGATACCGGCGGTGGCACAGAAGTTTCTGGTGGAGCTTACGCTAGGCAAACTGCTACTTTTAATGTATCTGGTACAAATCCTACCGAAGCTAGTAATGTTGCTTCTATAGAATATCCAACTGCCACAGCTAGTTATGGAACAGTATTAGCTGTAGGAGTTTTTGACGCATTAACCGGTGGCAATTTATTAGCTTACTCAACCTTAACAACTAATAAAACTATTGATGCAGGAGATGTATTCCGTATAAACGCCGGAGATTTTGACATCAGACTAACATAACATCATGGCCACAATCGGCTATAACGAAGGTTATTACAGCAGATCAAAATGGAATGACTTAGCTTTTCAAGGTAGAGCTATTGTTACTGCTGTTAGCTCTGCACAAGCTCAAGGAGCAATAATAGTTTCTGCCGCTAGTGTTATTAATGCTGTTTCTGATGCTAGTGTTGTAGGTACAAAAATCTTTTTAGGATCTGCTTTTGTTCAAGCAAACTCTCAATTTATTTCTGCCGGACAAAGAGTTAGAACATCAACTGCTAATATAGAAGCTGTTGCTTCTATTCATGCACACCCAACTTGCATTTATTTAGGACACAGCATTGTTAATGCTGTTTCACAGGTAGAAGTTAATGGCACTATTATAAAATTAGGATCTTCTATTATTAACGCTGTTAGTAGTTTTACAGCTACCGGTAGGTTAAAATGGGAGCCAGAAACTTTAACAACTGAAACATGGACTGAACAAGTAATACCTACTGAGTCTTGGACTCCGGTAAATATTTCTTCTGAAACATGGACCGAGCAGGATTGATATGGCAGATACACAGACTACCAACTTAAATTTAATAAAGCCGGAACCTGGAGCGGCGGAAAATACTTGGGGAATTTCGCTAAACTCTAACTTAGACGATATAGATGCAATCTTTGCTTCTGGCGGAACAGAAGTAAATATGAGATTTAATTCTGCTAATTTTGATGATACTAAACAAATTAATTTTGGCACAGATGATGATGCCAATATAAGACATGACGGAAACAACACTAAATTTACTCATAACGGATCAGGTGGTTTGTATATTGGAGCAGATACTTTTTGTCTGCAAAACGGAACGCATGATGAAAATTTTATCTGCATGGCCGACAATGGAGCAGTAGATTTATATTACGATAATGTTAAAAAATTAGAAACTACTGCAAATGGAGTAACGATCTCAGGAGATATGGTTCTAAATGGGACCGACTCAATTAAAGTTTCTGCCGGAACTACAGCTCAAAGAAACGGATCTCCTGTTAATGGAATGTTTCGATACAACACCACAACAAATGAATTTGAAGGTTATCAAAACAATGCTTGGGGAGCTATCGGCGGTGGTGGAACTACTGTTAATAATAATGCTGATAACAGAATAATTACCGGAAGCTCAACGGCAGACACTTTAGAAGCTGAAACAGATTTGACCTATACAGGCGGATCTGGAAGTGTTGGAACTTTAGAAAAATTAAGCAGTCATTTAGAGTTAAAAGCGGCAAATGAATTAATGCTTAATGCAGGTAGCGACGGCACTATAAACTTTCAAGATGCAGGATCTACTTATGCAAGATTAATACAGGACTCTAATTCAGATGTAATATTTAGCCAAATAACAGCAGATAAAGACATAAAATTTAATGGTGTGGACGGATCTGCGACCATTACTGCTCTTACTCTTGATATGTCTGATGCAGGTAGAGCTAATTTTAATGGCGGTATTGCTTTACCTGCTAATACTGATATTCAATTAAACTCAGGAACTTGGTCCGGAGAAAAATCATTTAAAATTCAAGCACATAGCAATAGTCTTTATCTTCAATACACCACTAATTTTATAGTTAGAAATAACACCGGAAATGATAGATTTGTTGTTGATAATGCAGGTAATGGAACATTTACGGCCAATGTTACAGCTTTTTCTGATGAAAGATTAAAAGATAACATACAAACTTTAGAAAATGGTTTAGATAAAGTAGAACAGTTAAGGGGTGTTACCTACACCAGAGAAAACAAAAAAGAAATAGGGGTTATAGCTCAAGAAGTAGAAAAAATCTTGCCAGAAATAGTATTAACAGCAAATGATGAAATGGGTACTAAATCTGTAGATTATGGAAAAATTACTTCAGTTTTAATAGAAGCAATTAAAGAGCTATCAGCTAGAGTCAAAGAATTAGAAAATAAATAATGGCAACACCGGCATCTGGAGCAATTACCTTAAATGATATTCATGTAGAAGCCGGAGGGACCGGTGTTACTAACACTACTTGTTCTTTATCTGACTCTGATATAAGACAAATTGCTAATAAAGCATTTCAAGCACAAGCAAGTTTTTCTGAATATTACAACAGAGCTCAAGATTGGTCTTACACAATGAGTGTAGGGCATGGAACAGTCGTGGTTCCAGGACAATATATATCTACCACTATTCTTTTTAGAGGTTATATGACTTCAACCACCATACAAGCATCTCAACCTTCTGGCGGTTTTGGTAGTCAAAGTGATTACTCAGACTCGGATTATTTTGGAAGCTCTATAATAGACTCTCTCCATGTTCAAGCGGCGGTTCCGGTTACTCCTAATCCCGGAAACGAAACTACTACACTTGCATTAAATGTATTTAGCGGTGGACTTACTAATGATGATCTTGCTTTTAAAAGTGTAGTAATTAATAACAATACTTATAACAGAGCTGACGCTTCTTTTTCTCAAAGCAACACAAGCAGAGCTTTTTCTCGTTGGACTTGGAGTTTAACAGGCCAAACCATACCTACAACTAATATTAATACAGCTTCTTTTTTTCCATTTGGAGCTCCAGGTGGAAGCATAACTATAACTTTTCGCAGATCAAGATGAGCGAAATTAAATTAGAAAAATCAAATACAGCAGATGTAGGCACAAGTGCTGATATAGATGCCGAAGACAAACCTTTTAACAAATTAACTTTAAATCTTACACACCCTGTTACTAAAGAAAATTTGTATATGGAATTTAATAAAGCAGATAGCAAAGATGTTTTAACAGAAAAAGAAGACGGAGTTTATATTGAAGAAAATAATATTGAATATTTAAAAAATCATTGGGCCGCTACTGAATATAGTTTTTTTTTAGAACAATCTACTTTAGTTGATGCAAAAGAAGGAGATCTTGGTTATGGTGTAGAAGATCCTTACGCTGTTCCAAAAACTACAAATACTTATGATGAAGTGTATGTAAATAAAAAATTAGTTAGAACTGATTATAATATTGGCTTACATCAAGCTAAACCGCTTATAGATGAAATAGAAAAAGTTTTTGGCAAAGATCAGGATTGGAAAGGCAATAGATTTAATATTATTGGAACTTATACAGCTCACGAAGACGCTCCCCTAAGACCGCCATATACACACGAAAAAACTTATAGTTGGTACAATGTTTATAACAAACCTTCTGATGAATTATTAGAAGAATTTAAAGTGCCTAATGTTGGCTATGATTATCATGTTTGGCACTCTATAAAGTACAATGTTGTTACTGCAAAAAAACAATTAAAAGTTGTAATATCTAACAACGAATATACAAGCGATTACCAAAAACACCCCGATACTTTTATTCCTAGACCGGAAGTGCCTATATATTCTGCTAAGTATCGTTCTTTCTTTTTTGCAAAAATATTTAATGAAGACGGAACAGAAGCAGATGAATATGATGTTTTTTTTGTAACCACAAAAGAAATTATGAAAGATTTTTGTGAAAAAAAAGGTTTGGCTTTTCCTATGCCGGAAAGTAGAGAAGATGATTTTGTTTGGATTTATGGTTTTGTATATGACAAAAATACTTTAGAAATAAAACAAGTTAAGGGATATGTTCGTTATCCTACAGATGAAAGCGAATGGCTATAAAACTAGATACAAAAAAAATTGACGAAAAATTCTATAAAAAACTAGAACAAGAAAGACTGTTAAGAAAAGAATTTAAAAAAAAATTCCATAACTAAGATATAATTTAACCTATGGCAGACACATTTACCAACATATTGAATTTAACCAAGCCAGAAGTAGGAGCAAGTACGAATACTTGGGGTGGTAAGATCAATGCAAATTTAGACGCTGTAGATGCTATTTTTAACTCGGCAGGAGCAGGAACTTCTGTGGGTTTAAATGTAGGCACAGGAAAAACTTTAAAAGTATCTGGAACTTTAGATATTGACGGAACTATTGATTGTGAAGGCGGAACTATTGATAACACTACTATTGGAGCTACTACACCGGCTCCAGGATCTTTTACTACTTTAGGAACTAATGGTTTAGCTACTCTAAACAGTCTTACTGTTTCTGGAACTGCTACTTTACCTACTGTAGATATAAATGGCGGAGCTATAGACGGAACGCCTGTTGGAGCTAATTCTGCTTCTACAGGAAATTTTAGTAGCGTTGGAATTACCGGAAATCTTAATACACTAGGAACTATACAAAAAAGCGGAACAAATATTTTTGATTTAATTTATCCGGTAGGATCTATTTATATAAATGCAACTAACAATAATAATCCTGGAACTTATTTAGGCATAGGAACTTGGGAAGAATTTGGGCAGGGTAGAGTTTTAGTAGGTAAAAATACATCAGGAACATACGGAGTATTAGGATCTACTACAGGTCAAGAAACTTATAGCAAAACTATTAATGTTAATAATTTACCGCCACACAAACACGGAGTACCGAACTCTGACTGTCAAAATTATAATTTAGCTTATGGATATGTTGGCCAAACAAACAGCATAAACAGGTGGTGTGATACAGACGGAATTTCTGGATCTTCTGATAGTCCACCTGCAACATCAGCATCAGTATTTAATAGCTCTGGAACATTACAATCACAACAAGCTATGACTTTAGACGCTAGACAACCTTCTATTGTTGTAAGAATGTGGAAAAGAATATCTTAATGTTAATTTATGGCTTTAGTAGAAGTAACTCCCCCTGCCGGAATAGTTAAAAACGGAACTGATTACGCAAATAAAAATAGATTTGTGGACGGAGATCTTGTCCGCTTTGAAAATGGCTACTTAAAACCGCTTGGCGGTTGGACCAAATTTAGAAACAATCCTTTAGGAACTTTTTTTTCTGCAACTATAACTACTACTAGCGGAAGCAATACCATAACAGCGACAACTTCTGTCGCACATGGATTAGCAGTAGGAACTTCTTTTGTTATAGAAAACTATACAGCTACCGGCGGAATACCTGGAACAGAACTTAATGCTCAAACTTTTTCTATAGTTTCTGTTCCAAGCACTACAACTCTTACTTTTACAACTTCTACATCTGCGACTTCTTCTGCAACTTCTTCGGCTTTTAGAATAATAATTCCTAGTGTGCCAATAGGTATGTATTCTTATAATGCAAACAATGGAGAAGAAATTTTAGCTGTAGGAACTAGGGCAGGTGTTAATGTTTTTTATGAAGATACTTGGTACGACATAACTCCGGCAGGTTTTGTAGCTGATGATGTAATTACTTCTGTTGGTTATGGAGCTTATCATTATGGAGTAGAAGATTGGGGAGATGCAAGAAGTCAATCACAAATACAATTTGATACTAAAAGTTTTTCTTTTGATAATTATGGAGAACATTTAGTTTTTTGTTTTCCGTCAGACGGAAAGTTATATCAATGGCGACCTAATTCTAATACCGGTGTTCCAGATACTATAGCAACACAAATACCTAACTCTCCTACAGGTTGTCAGGGCCTTGTAGTAAGTAACGAAAGACATTTAATAGCTTTGGGATCTTTAGGAGATCCTAGAAGAATAGCATGGTCAGATAGAGAAGATAATACTACTTGGACCGCTTCTGCTAGAAATACAGCAGGTAATTTACAATTAGCTTCTGGTGGTAAAGCAAATTTTGCTTACAGATTTGGCAAGGACATAATTATTTTTACAGATATAGGCATAAATAAACTTTATTATGTTGGAAGTCCTTTTGTTTATGGTATTGAAGACGCAGGTATTAACTGTAAAGCAATAAGTCCCAGATCAATTATATCTTCTGGTGGTTTTTTATCTTGGATAAGTGAAAACTCATTTTTTACATACAACGGCCAACTTAGAGAATTAAAATCAGATGTTCACGATTTTATTTTTGACAATATACAAACTAATACTCAACAAGCTACTTTCGGAGCTCACAATATAGATTTTAATGAGATTTGGTGGTTTTTTCCTGTTGGAGAAGTAACTCAGTTATCTCCAAATAGATATATTATTTGGAATTATTTAGATAATGTTTGGAGTATAGGAGAATTAGATAGAGGAGCTTGGATAGATCAAGGTGTATTTAAAAATCCTTTGGCTACAGATAGTAATGGATTTATTTATGAACATGACAAAAGACCATTACTTAACTCTCCAGGATTAGGTTCAAGAAAACCTTTTTGCAGAACAGGTCCTTTAGAAATAGGATCTGGAGATAAAGTAGCTCAAATAAATCAAATATTATCAGATGAAGAAACTACAAATTTACCGGCAATAACTTTAAGTTTTACAGGTCGTTTTAATCCATTAGGAGCTGAAACTGATTTTGGCAGTTTTAATTTTAATGCTAGTGGTTATACAGATGCTAGATTTTCAGCTAGACAAATTCAAATGAAAATAGAAGGAGATGTAACTCAAGATTTTCAAGTAGGAAAAATTAGACTAGATGTAAAAGCTAGAGGTCGAAGATGATACAACCTGCTAGTAAAAATCAATACATACAAAATGTAACAAATGCAAAATTAGATGTTTCTAACACAGGAACATTTGAAACAATATATACAGCTCCAGGTACTACTGAATTTGATTTTGCTGTTATAGAGTCTATTTTAGTAGGAGATGATAATGGTCAAGCAACTACTATAGATCTTGTAGTAACTACCGGATCTGCTAATCATTTTTTATTCAAACAAAAAGATATATCGGCAAATGGTACTGTTGAATTGTTAAGTAGAGATCTTGTTTTAAAATCAGCACAATCATTAAAAATACAAGTTAGCCATGCAAATATTAATGTTTTTGTTAGTTTAGTAGAGTATGGAAAAGGAGATTAAAAAAGAAGAATGGGAAGTTTATTGGGACCATTGTAAGCCAATTATAGAACCTGCTATAAAATATCAACAATCTTATACTATAGACGATATAGAAGATAAAATAAGACATGGGTTTTTTCATTTATGGCCTGGAAAAAACTCTGCCATGATTACTGAATTAGTAAATTTACCGCAAGAAAGAGTATATAACTTGCTTTTTGCAGGTGGTAAATATGACGAAATAGAAGGTATAATAGAACAGATAGAGGTTTTTGCTAGAGCTATAGGTTGTTCAAAACTTATGGGTGGTGGCAGACCAGGTTGGTATAGAAAAATAAAACATTTAGGTTTTAAAAGAGATTTTATTTTAACAAAAACATTATGAGTTTAAGCAAAAGCAAAGAAACAGAAACCGCAAATGTCCCTTCTTATTTAGAAGATTTATATGTAGATGCTTCTGATCTTGGTCAAATAGCCGCAGGAGCAGATATGTCTGTATATTCTGGTAATAGAGTAGCAGGATTAACTCCGGCAGAAATAGAAGCAGAAGCAGAAGCTAGAAGACTTTTTGGTACTTCTATGGCTTATGATCCAAGAACTAATTTAATGGAAATGATTGGTTTAGATGCTCCTTCTTACAATCCGGCTTCTTTGTTAGAAGGGAACATGACCGCCTATGAAAACAGATTTACTAATCCACTTATTAATACTATTGTTGATGATTTTGACAGAGTAAGAGATATGCGTGTTCAAAAAATTCAAGATGATGCAATCAATAGCGGAGCTTTTGGCGGAAATAGATCTGCTATTTTTGAACAAGAAGGCACTAGGGCCTTAGACGAAGAAATGCTTAAAACAATAGCAGGAGTAAGAGAGTCTGCTTTTGATAGAGCTATGGATAGATTAGAAGCAGATACAAACAGAATAGATCAATCCAGAAGAATTGGAGCTGATCTTTATGCTCAAAATTTAGATAGAAGATCTGGTTTATTAAATGATTTACTAGCAGATCAATACAACTTGCTTAATTTATCAGATGATTTCGGAACAAGAAGAAGGGGATTAGACCAACAACTAATAGATGCAGATATAGCTAGATTTGACGAAGAAAGAAATATACCACTAGAAAGATTAGGAATTTTAGCGGCGGCTTCTGGTCAAATTAGTCCAAGCGTAATCGGTAGAACCAGAACAAGTAGCTCTAAAGGAATATCTCTATCAGATATTGGAGCTTTATTAACAGGAATAGGCGGCTTAGGTGGAAGCGGTGGCGGTGGCGGTAGCTAATGATAGATCCTAAATTTAAAGATATGCTTACTATTGCTAATATGGACTATCTTACTCCAGATATGATTGCAGATTTTCGAAATCACAGAAAAAGAATTCAACAAGGAGAAGATGCTTTAAAAATGAGAAATAGTGTTTTATTTGGCAACACTTTTGCAAATCCAGAGCCAACAACTAATGCTACTTTTATACCGCCACAAGAAGGAAGTATGTATGATC
>CEOW01024017.1_pt1 | contig 22751 bp, 25 predicted proteins | sample 530621 | NCBI WGS metagenome assembly CEOW01 (sample SAMEA2620734, study PRJEB7988) | marine metagenome | isolation source: saline water (ENVO:00002010), including | reverse complement strand
GAAGTTAAGATGATAATCACCTGCATCAGTTAACTGTGTAACTGTAGTACCATCATTATGGTTAACTGCAGAAGTACCATACTGACCACGAACAACAGTCAAGTCATTACCTGCAACAGCAGAGACCTGAATTGTCTCGTTACCAATCTGTATGAAACCACCTTCTAAGAATCCAGTTGCATCTGCAAGTGTAAGAGTTGTATCACCTGCAGCGAAAGTAGCACCTTCGTTGATAGTAGATGTAGTAGCAGAGTCGATAAAGCACTTAGCAAATGCTCCTGCAGGGATTGCACTTGCGGTTGTACCATATACTCCTCTTGTTACTGTCAATACATTGGTAGTAGTGTTAATACCAGAAGCATTAATAGATATAATTTCTGTACCAGTTTCAGAAGCAGTATCAGAGATCATTAACCTTGCAGCATCTGCAAGACCTGTGTTTCTTGATACGTTAACTGCTGTGGCCCCCGAAGCTACATCTGCTATGGCGACGTGAAAAGTTCCAGACTCAGTGTCTAGACTTCTCAATACACCTGCAACACTTGATGTACCACCAGTTACTGTCTCACCAAGTTGGAATATACCCGTTAAACTTGCGTTATCACCCGTTGTCTCAAGTAATTTCTCTACCTTGACCCATCTCTCTAAAAGAGCAGTGTCCTTAAACACATCAAGGAGTTTTGCTGTACCACCATTCTGGGTCGTAATATCTGCACCAGGTGTAGCATCAGTGAAACTGATACCTGGACTAATTTTTAATTTATATTCTGATACTGGGTTCCCTTTCGTGAACTCTAATGCAGTCGTTTCATCACCATCAAGTGTCAAAATCTGATCATAGTCACGCAATGCTGCACGATATGACACACCTGATCCTGATTGATTTGCTGCTGTCAATACTACAGATGCACTGTTGTCTATATCAGGACTGTATAGTATTGTATTTGTCGTTGCCCCTGGTTTTGAGGCGGCTAACCTTCCTGCTGTCATTTTAATTTACCACCCTGCTTGGAAAAAAGATTGGAGTCGGAGTCTACCACCGAATGTAGGTGCTGATAAAGGACCACCAAAGCTAACACCAACCGCCTCGATGTTGTTAGTAGATAGTAATGTAGCATCCGCACCTGGAAACTGAATGTTAACTGGTTCAGTAATGTTAGTCGCATCAATAGAAATTAATCCGTTAACATTCTCTGGGTTGTTAATCTTCATGAATTCCATAGTCTTGTTAGCAAGAGTCTGCGTTGCTTTCTCTGCTACAATAACGTTGGAATCGTTACCATTATTTAGAGGTTCTGAAATAGAACCTTCTGGGAAAGTGAACTGTAAATTGCTGTTAGCATTGAGGTTAGCTAGGTTAAAACTAATCTTCTTGGTAACATCACCAGTGTCCTCAAAAATGGCACCCTTATAAACTTTGTTTGTTAATGTCTGAGTTGATGCTTCACCAACTACCTTAACGTTAAGATCTGGCCAAGTAACTGTTCTGTCTTGTGTAATACCAGACTGATCGAAGATGATGTACTTGGTTGGATCATTCTCATCTGTAGACGGTGTAGTAGAGAACGTGGGGTTAACCATGTTCTTGTTCTTAACGTCTTGCTGAGTTATATCATCAAGTAATGTTGATTGCGTAATGGTAGTACCATAGTCAGGAAGACGATAGATATGCTGACCAGGAGCATCCCATGCATCTGTCTCGAATTTTGCAATCTTAGCAACGTCTGTAGAACCTGTAATACTAAGGTCATTATCTTTAATGATAATAGACTTATTAGTTAGAGTCTGAAATGTGTCTGCTGCAACAATAGTTGCTGAGGTGTTTGCTCCTACATTTGGAAAGTCGAAACGACGTATACCACCTGCAGTAGAAACTGTATCTACGTTAAAGACTACCTTCTTTCCTGGGTTTTGGTCACCTTCGAAGAAAACGTTGGAGTCTGTAAATGTAGCAGATCCATTGACAGTGAAATATCCACTACCTTGAGGAACTATCTCTACATTAGAGTTTGCTGACGCTGTATCAACTGCACGAATCTGCAAAGTTGATGAACCATCTTGGTTTGCGTTACGTTGATTATATAATGATGCACTACCGAACGTGAGTCCAATTTCATTAACTGCACTCTGGTAAATCCCTGTGTCCCTATCCAAATCGAAAGCCAGTCCTGGAGCGGCTTGTGAGCCTGCAGAAACTGACCTAAAAAGTTGATTAACTTTTGATTTTCTATTTGGAATAAGTGGATCAGAAATAACAATAGGAAGCACTGCTTCCCCTGTCACCAACGCATCAGCTATAGTATCAAGTTGTGATATTCTTTTAGTTGCCACTATTCATCTATATGGGTTCTTCCGAGTTATTTATACGTCCAAAATCCTCTCTCCTTGTAGAAGTGATTTAAGTTTATTTGCTTTCTCTAAATGTTCTTTATGATAGTCAATCCATGACTGAACCTCAGTCAAAATATCCTCATAGGTTTTATCTGAAGAGTCTTCGCTAGTGAGGTAATCACCTATGACATCACTCAACGTGTTTAGACGATGCTGTGCCTCAGGTGGTGGACTACTATGATAATTTTCGACGTGTGGACCGCTCATTTGATCTTTTCGTTAAATTCTTTAAATGACGATTGACAATCAGGTGGTTCTGGATATGAATATCCTTTTACCTTCATCCATCTATTGTGGAGTGCTTGTAATATCCATGATTGCGATAAACTCTTAGGACCATTTTCCAATAGTTCTAATTCTTTTTTGTTAGAAGTGTACGCTTTGTACTCTTCCCTCCAATTACTGTCGTCCCAATCTTTTGTCATAGTTACTCCTCGATGTCGAATGACCACTTGATGTGTTTAATGTAGTCAAATGTGCATGATATGTCTGCATCACAATTAATATCGTACTTACGATCACAAAGATACCTTCGTAGTTCCTCAATATTCATAAAAGTTCCACGATGTTTCTCTTGGTCGTCGTACAAGTGATACTTCATTGCTCAAAGTTTTGTTGCATTTCAGCGAGTGACTCTTCCACATATGCCTTCACACCAACTGGATCGGGTTTCCAATCCTGTGGCATAGGAATATCTGGCAGTTCTTCTTGCTCGTATTTAGATACGAACTCAGGAACTGGTGCCATTATGATAGATGGTTTCCCATCTTGCACAATTTTTATTGTATTACCTCTTTCACATAAAGTCAAGAGGAAATCAAGGTTGCTTTTGATCTCATCAACAGAGACCTCTAGGATTTGTGAATTCATTAGAATACAAAAGTTAACTCTTCTGGATCAAGAAAATCTTGTAAGAAGGATACAGTGTCCTCAAAACAGGTTGCCCCATCTTCATTAAACTCATACCGAATTTCTTCAGTATACCCTTCCTCGTCCCTTAGGACGACTCTTCGTGTAGAAACATGAATAAAAGCATGTTCCACATAATCGACTAAATCTTCCATCATTAGTTTAACATAACAGGCAATCCATAGATCTGGGTTGCTCCCAAAGCGGTACCGAAGGCAGAGAATCCGACTCCGACACCGTAGGAAATAATACCAGAAGTACACTGATTGATTATAGCACCTTTTCCTGCAGTTACAACCTCACCTATGCCACCTGTAGGACTGGCTACTAAGGTCATGTGACCACCTGCACTGGATCCTGTTACAATATCTGCCATCGCTGTAGGCATTGACTGCCCCAGAGAAAGACGAACCTGAGCTGGAGGTGATGCACCTGGGAATGGTAGATCCATAGTAACATCTACAATGGATCCTTTTACGATACTATATTGTCCTGTTATAACTGGCATAAACTGGAATATACCAATGATATCAAAGCGTCCGCAGTTAAGGAATGAAGTAATCCAGTTTGCTTCATTAATAATCTCACCATGTGCAGTGTTTGATATAGTACCTGCTTCTTCGTTGATTTGCTGTCCTTTTAAGTTAATAGCGGATACAGCAGTGAAGTTAAACTTGTTTGCCTGTACTGTCCAGTCACCTTGATAGTTACAATCATGGTCACCTGCAACAGTATGTACAGATTTAGACTCTCTTTCACCCACTTCCACATCAAACTGTGGCTTATTACGTCTTGCTATCTTATCCTGTAAGACTGCTTGCATCTGTTGAGTTGCAGTTGATGCAGTACTTCCAGATTGCTCAAGTGCTTCGAATCCATCTTCGGGATCTAAGTCTTTATAATCTGCTGCAGTAAACTTAGAACTATTACCTGCTGCCTGTAATGGTTTTTGATCACCCCATGAACTACCTGAGGCGAAACCACCGTTAGCATCAGATGCTTGAGCACCTGGACCATTTGATACATGAGTATTCATTGATCCAGAAACTTCTATATGCATGTCACCCATGACTTTGAGGTAGTAATCACCCTCTACAGTATGCACATGATTACCTTTTGAGTCCTGTACTAGGTCACCACCATAGATAGCAGTCCAGTTTGACGGTACGTTTAAGTGCTCGTTACCTCTCTTATCTTGGAAATAGGTAACACCACCAGGACCAGAGGTTACAAACTTCTCTTTACCTGGCGTTGCATCATTAAGTATTCTAGTACCATTAAGTGATGTCTGAACCTCCATCAAGAATGGGTTAATATTCTTATAGAAATCATCAAAGAATGTACCAGTAGCACCTGTACCACCAGAAGCAGAGGTTAAACCTGGTGCATTTGTACCTGACGGTGGTGGACAATTACTATAGTCTCCTCCACCTGGACCTGCAACTCCTGGTGTATCCTCAGGGTCGCATTGTGTAGTACCTAACAATGGAACCCATGCTTGCGACTTCGGTTTTCGACTCTCCCTCTCACAACCTTTGTTACCAAGAATCATAGCAAGGATTGCTTTAAGGATGCTAAGAAGTGACTGGAAGTCTAACTTAGTAAAATCAAGAGAGAAGATACTCTTAATACCATTAGCCAGATTTGCTATACCTTTGGCAACATTAATTGCCGACAGTATCTTATCTGCTGCCCCATTGATAGCATTTAATGCTTTACAAATCTGGTTCTGAATACCAGACATTGCGTTCTCAACCCAATTAAGGATTGTAGATTCCATTTCACCAATGAAATCCATTATATTATCAAAGACCTTATTCAGATAACTCGTTATGAATCCCATTATGTTCTTCATAACACTGACCCACTGTGGGGTAGGTTTACAGAACATAGCGAATATAATTTCTAGGATAGCACCGATTGCTGTCACTACGACAACAGGAACCATATTAGAAATTAGCTTTAATATAGTATCAATCGCTTGCTGAATCAGTCTCGCTGCCAACTCCTTCAGGGGAGCAAGCATACCTGAAACTGCGTTAGTAACATAGTTAGTTACGTTAGATAACTGATTAAGTATTGCTTTACCTTCTACCACTCTGCCTGTAATAGCAGACATGAAATTACCACTGTCAGTATCCTTTGCTAGACCACCTACCTGCACACCGATATCAGATAACATCCTCTTCATGTCCAGTTGGAAACCTTTGTTCGCTGGACCTGTAGTACCATCAGCAATACCACCTGGCATTCCTGACATCTTAATAGGATTAGTATATACGTTAGCAGGTGTATCTACTTCACCTTTAGAAACTGCACCTCTTGCTACTTCTTCACCACCTTCTGCTGAACCTGGTGTCTGACCCTGAACCTTAGCGAATGGGTGACCACCCAATGCAAACTGATTATTAACTGCCTTCTGTTGAGGAGTATCAGTTGCCATCTCTACACCAACAGTAGGATCAGCAATAAGTGTACGTCCTAACTGGTTTGGTGTACCACGTTCATTACCACTAGAACCACCTTCATTAGATCTCTCAGCATGACGGAAACTACGGAAAGCACCCATAACACAAGGTAACTGACCCTCTTCTCCATCTAAAAAGAAACCAAGAACATTAGAACCTACCTGCAATTCAGTAGTTGTACCTGCGTTCTTAGTCTGTGGTTTGTCAGTAGGTAATAAGACAGTTGCCCAAGGTAATAATTCTCTAGGTAGTTCAGCTGTATGTGCTGAGTTACCATCCTTGTCAGTCTTATTACTCGTATACCATCCAAGCACACGAACTTTAACCCTTCCTAACTGAGAAGGATCTTTAATATCTTCTACTTCACCGACCCACCAATTAAATCCATCACGACCTGTAAAGTCAGTCTTAGCTGCTACCATTATGTTAAATCTAGTTTCCTGCTGTTATTTAGCTTAGTAAAAGTAAAGAAACCTTCAGAGGGTTCTTTACCCCAAGAAAATTTTCCTGTCTCTATGTTATATCCAGTGTCCAATGACCTGTAGTTTGTGCCATCAAATTCTACATGACTTTCGACTTTTGTATCTCTGACAATACACTCACCTTTTACTTCGCCATACCATGTACCTTGGAAGAATCCCCACTGCATTTCACATCCCTCTTTATCAATCAAAAGGTTATGTGCTTTAGTGAAAACCGTATCAGGTGCATCATATTCGAAAGTTATATGGTAGTGCCTGTACGGTTCATCCTCCCCTGCGTAGTTATACCACTGCTTGAGTTCTAATACGTTAGGTTTTATCTTGGTGTAGAGAATGTTTACCCATGGCCACTTAGTAGGGTTTGAGTATGCTTGTTTCTTATTCTCATAATGACCAATAATCAATTTATCGAACAAGGTTATACCATCCTGTAATAATCATCTTTTCTTCATTGGGTGCAGGGCATCCCTTATGAAAATGTGTCCAATCACTTGGCCAGATCAATGTCAATCCCTTCTTGGGTTTTACCTTTGCTTGTTGTACATCAAATAATGTTTCTCCACCTTCTTCTATATCATTACAGTATGTCATCCATGCCATAACACGAGTGACCGCTTCTATATCTGCATTGTTTCTTTCACAATGCATCTGTTTAAATCCTCCACCTTTGGGATACCACTGCAAGTTAAAATCACTCTGCAGATCCCAATGGATAGTCCTAAGCATTGGCCAGTAGTTTACATATTCTCTCGTAATCTCCGCTAGACCATCTATATAATCGCAAATTCTTTTATCCTTGATATATCGGGGTATAGTCATGTCAATGGAGTCTTTGACTTCCTTATTGACCTTCTCTCCCATACCACCACAATGACCTTCTGTTTTCTCAAACAACGTTTCCATCGCAGGATCATTCCAGAAGTCCCACAATCCATCAATTATTTCAGGTTCCATCACCCCGCCCCCTATAAAAGAATAGGGTGCGTCAATATCAATATAGTCACCAATCATTTTTTAATTGTTAGTCGTCGTAAACTAAGCACTCAGGTTCGTCAGGATGTTGATCACAGAATAGTTCTAAACAGTTGGGATCGTGGTGATCTCCTGCTTCGATCTCAGTTCTATGATGCTCTACATATTCTTCTAGATCATGTAGTTCCTCTTTGATGTGCCTACGAGCAGCAGGGTTAGTAAGAGGGTCATCAAGGAGTTCTCTGTCCTTTTTAATGTGTTCTTCTATTGTATGCATAATTCGTACCTTATATAGTACACTACTATTTATGTACAGTATAGCACAAAAATTAATCAGTGGGTACTGAATCTCGGCAAAGATTAAGTTGTGTAGTGATACCCTTACCATTATACATGTGCCTTAACCCCTTAATCAGGTATTTTCCACTATATTTGGTATCCAATTCTACAGTATCACTGTTTGGAGTCTGTTGGGAAGATGGAATTTCAGTAGTAATAACTGCACCTGCATATAGTGCTGTATTTCCTGGAACCTTGATAGTTAGGGTTAATGTGTTGAGTAATGACAGTCTAGCAGACGCATAACTCATAACTGAAAGTATGTCTTGTGGTGCATTATCAGCTCCGTTATTGGGCTGCTCTGATGTTTGATGTGTATAGTTTGGTAGTACTTTGACCTTGATCCTAGTAGGATGATCGTTTTCATATGCTTCTATCTTGGACTTGTCATATGGGAATCCCACCTCCAAAGTAGATGACATGTCAAATATCTTACCTATGAAATTAATTGCAGGAGGATACTTAGTACCACCTGTCTTGGATTGATTTTCTGCTGTCTTAATCTGAGTAGCAGTATTCTTCCAGTTCATAGCATTAGCATTAACATCCATACTAAATGACTGTTTAGGATCTCCACCTGCACTATAAAAATCAGTTGTGAATTTTCCTTGGTCTAAGTAGTCTTGGAACTCAGTATCATTGAGAGACTTCGCTTTATCTGGGTTAAAAGCATCCCCTATAATATCTTTAGTATTGTTATATACCTCATATAATCTATCAAAGATACTACTGCTAGTAGCAGAGGTATTAGGAACTGCACTCTCAGAGATAGCAGGAATAGTAATACCATAACTAATACTCTTATATAATCCTGACCTCATCTTATCCAGATGATTCATTCTTTCTGGATATATTATATCCTCAATACGATAAGCATTATCACCACGACTGGAACCTTCTATATTTGACTGTTTATAAGTGTACTTCTCTACAGACTCTTGCTCACATAGGTAGTCAATACTATGAAAGTTAAACCCAAACCTATTCTCATAGAAGAAGAATCCTGACTGTGATACTTTCTTACCACCTGCACCACCTTTAGATTCTTTTCTAACCACCTTATCAGTCATGTAACCAATACAGTCAACAGGTCTCCAGTTAGGTGATACGAAATTAATATTACTATGTGCTTCTAATGCATTGGGATGTTTGATCTTAGCAGAACCTTTTAATTTGTTCTTAATTACTTCTTTAACTACCTCTGGTCTCTTAGCATAAGGACCATACCCACCAAACGTTCTATTAGATTCGTTTAAAAATACTTCAGGTGATGCACAGTGTAGGATATATGCTTTCTTTCTTTCACTTTTAACCACTGATCCAATCTTGTATATCTGTAGGTCATGATCTATAACTTCTCTTTCGGGATCTTTTTGATTTCTATTCTCAGGTGTGACACCTGCATATGTCTCAAAAGATAGCTTAACCATTTCATCACCAAACAAGTTGTCACCAAACTGAATGGTATCCAAGATAGTAATATCACAACGAATAAATGGAGAATCTATAGTCTCATACCACTGAAACTCAGAAATCATTGCTTGGATATCAAACTTCTCGCCATCCAATACAACGTAAGCATCATGTATTCTAAACTCTTTTGCGTCTTGTGTCGCCATTAGAACATCTCAACTGGTTCGGTGTTTGCTTCTGCCATCATTCCATATCTAGTACGGAAATAATCATTAGCTGGTGGTTCATACTTATTGTCAATGAATATGGGTGGATCAGGTGTTATATCTGTTGGATTTTGTCCACTACCAGCTTCGATTGGAGCCACATCACCCGTAGTAACGTTAACATTCCCGTCTCCACTACCAGTAGAGACTTCTTCTGTCACAGCATTATTATCTATAGTGGTACCACTATTGACTGATGTCTGTTTAGGGTCAGCCTGAACTTGATCTTTATTACTGAATCTATCCTTTATTCCCTGCCATAACTTCTGTAGTCCACTTTGTTCCTTCTCTGGTTGAGTACCTCTTGCATCATTAAGTGCTTTTCTAACTTCATCAACACTATGAAGTGCCTTGTTACCAAAACCATAAACAGATTTACCTGTATCAGGATGTGGTAAAGAAGCCCACTCTCTAGCTAGTGCAAGCATTGCACCACGCTCATCATCATGCTTACCTTTAATATAGTTCCAAGCATATGGTCTCTTATGTTTTATGAGACCTTCACCCATCTTATCTTGCAATGATGAATTAAACGTAGAACCTGCAGGGAGTTTCATTTTATCAACGATCCACCTCATAGTAGTAGGTATGATCTGATAACGACCTGCAGCAAATAATTTACGACTTCTCTGAAGTCCCATAACTTCACGAAGAGTCATGTCAGTCAGGTTCTTACCAAGTTTTGATTTTGCATCATGAGTACTACCAACAATACGACCAAACATAGTACCTTGGTTCATGGAGTTATATCCACCTTCACCCTTAGCAATAAAGTCTAAGAGTCCACCCATAGAAAATCCAGGTAGTCCAAATCCCATTCTACCTGCTTCATTCATCCTTCTACCAGTCAGACTTGGATCTCTTCTAGTTGCGGGAGTATCAAACGGTACTACGAAAGCACCCCCGCTTGCTGCTTTGGGAGCAGCAACATACTCTGTTCCATGCCCAATGAAGGCAGTTGATTTGCCACCATCAAGACTGACGGGATAACCAGATTGAGGACCTGATATCCATCCACCTTTTGCCATTTCTGGCTTTCCTTCTGTTCCATCATCGAATTTTAATCCTTCTGCTTCTTTACCAGTAATTCTTGCGGAGTTGCCTTCTATTTGATTCTGTTGCTCCCCCATCCAACTTTTCTTTAATGCATCCTCAAAACCTTCATCACCTTCTTTTAAACCATGTATAGTTGTATCGGAAGCATCATAATTTCGTCTCCATTGCTCATAAGATTCTTCTGATCCTTTCTCTGGTGTTTCTTCCTTTTTGTTATCTTTATTCCCACCAAATAAACTACCAAGCCAATTCTTTTTATCATTATTTTTTTGTTCTTTGTCATCCTTTTCTAATTCGTCTCCTGCTGCTTCTTCATCCTTATCAAGTAGTGCTTTTAGACCCCATGTAGCAAGTATAGCACCTCCTAAGATGAGAGCTGCTCTAGGTCTAGCAGCACAGAACGCTACTATACCTTTAAAAACCTTCATCAGGTTCTTCATCATACTACCAATTATCTTAAAGAGTTTACCACCTTTAAAGAGAGACATGACTGCCTTCAGTCCCAACTTCGCCATCTTTGCAGGTGCGAAGAATAAACCCAATGCAGTTATGAATTTTACTATACCAAATATACCTTTAAAACTCAAGGGGTTTTCCATGAAATCACCCAGTCCACCCAGTCCCATGTTGACTATCCAACCTGCAACTTTAAGTAAGAACTTACCAATATTAGCAACACCCTCTATCATCTTCTTGACTTTCTTGGTGTTCTCAGGATTAGCAATCCATTTCAGTATTGCATAACTAACAATTGTTTTAAAGACATTTCCTAAGAACCTTGCAATACCTTCGAAGAAACCAAATGCATTAGAAACAGCACCGACAATGGCACCTGCTTTATATGAAAGTGATGTTCCACCTTGACCTTCCTGCTTATTCTCTGCATCTAAATCATCTTGTTTATCTTTTTTTCTGTTTATATCGTCTTGCTCTTCCCTTCTCTGATCTATTAATCTTTGTACTCCTTCTTCTCTTGCATCTGCTAATTCTTGTTGTTGCTGTATCTGCATTTGCATCTGTGTAGCAAAAGATTCATTCATCTTCTGTACAATGATAGCAATGCTATTAGTAGTGGCACCTATACTATTAGTTGCCTTTATCATGGTGGTCATGCCATCCATAGGACCAGCAACTGTCTTACCACCAACTTTCACAGTAATTCCACCCTTCACCGTTGGTGGAGTTATCATCTTATATAATCGTGCTTTTGGTGTTGTTGCCATACTATACTCTCATCTGACGGTTAACCATGGTTGGGGCAGGTGCATAAACTACTCTACGAGGTGCTTTAGTAATACCTTTATTCACAATTACTTGCTGTCTAGCAACAATTATTTCTGTATTAGTATTAGTCTTCTTAACTGTAGTAGGTTTATTAACCTTCTCTAATTTAGCTGCGATAATCTCCTTTATATTTATTGCGAATCCACCAAGTTTGTCGGATACATTGGAAGTAGTTTCTTTAAGACCTTCCATGTCACCAGTCATTAACTGTGTTAGACCTTCTTTTCCAGTCTCGAATGCATTTCTAATGAATTCTCCACCCTCTTCTTTCATCCAATTCATAATCTTGTTATCTTTAAAGGTCTTAATATCCTTAACAAAAGGAACAAGACCACCGATCATTTTATTAGAATCATAAGAATCCGTTACAACTATCGTTTCACCCTTTTCATTGGTCATCTCTGTTTTAGATGACCAAGTGTATGAACCTTCACTGCCCATACCAGATTTTTTCATATCCGCATGGATACCCCTTCTCGCTTCGAGATACTTTATCGCAAACTCAGGTCCACCCTCCTGTTCCATCGTAAGGAGTTCTCTAAGAGTATAGAGTTTACCTTCTTCACCACCAAATGCTGAAACATCTACATTCCTCCTATCATAAGGATGCAACATAAGCTCTCTTTCCTCAGCATCCTCTCGCTCAAGTTGTAGTTCTAAATCGGATTTCTCTCCATCTCCCTCTCCTCCAGAATCACCACCACCGAAAGGATCTCTTACAAGCGGTCTATCACCCATTATAGGATCTGTTACTTTGTCTAACCCTGTCTTAGCTAAACCAGATAATATTACCTTACCTATCTGTTCACCAACCCAAGCACCTGCCATACCAGTAATGAAACCTGGTGCACCACCAAACGGAGCACCAATCGCAAAACCTGCAGTATAACCTACAAGTCCAGATAATGCATTTACAAGAGCATTGATAGGAGATTCACCTAACATTGTATAATTAATGACTCCCAAGATGGCAGCAATGATTGCATCAAGACCACCAATCTTCATTGCTTTGGCGTTGGTTAATCCCTTCTGAAGTTTTAATAGATTCTTATTCGTCTTTGCCCCTTTCATCATACCTTGGATGGCATCCTTGATCTTCTTTGGATCCTTCCCAAGTTCTAGGAGCTTTGCCATAGTTTTATTCTGCTTAAGCAGTTTATCCATCTTGCCCTTAAGCAGACCCTTGACCTTCTCTACTAATTTTGCAGGGTTCTTAGCCATTTCTGCTATATCACCAATCCTCTTAGCCCAAGCACCAGCTTTAGCTTGTATACCACCAATAACATCATCAACATTTTTCAGCATTTGCTTACCAAAGTCATCAGCCCAAGTTAAGAACTTCTTACCTTGTTTACCTATAAAATTCCATGCGTCTCCCGCTTTACCAGAGACATTCTTCCACATATTAGCAATGTTACCTCTAAGACCTTTAAACCAACCACCACCAGTACCAGGTTTACTCTGGAAGAGTTTCATACCTTTCTGGAAGAGGTTTTTACCAGTCTTCCAAATATTCTTACCAAGGTTCTTAGCTTGATTTACTTTATTACCTAATCCTCTTTTAAACTTCTCCGTCGCAATCTGTAGTTTCCTACGAGTACTGCGAAGACGATCTGCTAAACTCTTATAATTTCTACCCTTTGGTTGATTTGGATTTCTTCTATTACCCATACCAGGACCACCACCTGCTGACTCACCTGCAGTCAGTGCAACACCAATGGTTCTCATTGCATTGATATCACTTAATAGTTTCCATGGCATCAACATCCTAGATGCTAACCAGAAACTTGCCATACCCCCAATAATCCTGAGGATACCAAACATTCCTTCGAATGCTTTATCTAAATTAGATTGACCTGGATCTTTATTACCAAATACATTACCAATACCAGTCATTATCTGGTTCGAACCAAATTTGACCAGTCCAAAGACCATCTTAAATAAGGACTTCATGAAGCTGAAGAAGACCTTCATAGTCTTTTGGTTCTTCGGATCTCCGACCCACTTAAGGAACTTATACTTTATAAATGTCCCTACGGTAGCTTTTAAAAATCCAAATAGAGGTGCGAATGGTTTTAGAAACGCCTCCATCCAAGAGAATTTCTTCTTGGGAGCTTTCTTTGCTTGAGCTAAACCATCTTCATTCTCTTCTTCTTCATCAACTTCCTGAGCTTCCTCAGCTAGCTGATCTTCTTTAAAATTTTCTTCTCTCTCTGTATCTTCCGCTATTTCTAATCTTTCATCCAGTTGCTTATCAACTTCTTCCTTATCTTCCTTCTTCTTCTTTAGAAATGACTCAGTGAAGAATTCATTCTGGATTTCCATCATATTGGTTATATTAGCTAGGTTCTGACCAATACCAGTCAGTGTCCCACCTAATCTATTGTAAGCAATAGTCTGAGCTCTAATCTGTTTCCCGTAGGGTTCTGTTGCTCTTACGGGATTGATCTTGATAAATTTTCTTACTACTGCTGTCATTAGAGACTTACTCTATTTTGGTTCTTAGCCGAGTTTCTTGCTTTCTCGAGCTCATTAATATGATTGATGAGGAGACTGACGTAAATTTCCCTCTCCCATGGCATCATATTTTCCAATTCAGTAAGACTATATTTGTGATGCTGCATTAATGCGAAGTTGGTCTTGTACATATTCTCAAGACTGTCATGCATTAACGCTACCCGAAAAAACTTGCTAGTCCCTCCAGTTTCATATCACTCTTTTTCTTAGTCTTAGGATTAAAGATCTTGACAGTATGCTCTAGTTTAGGCATAGTCTCAAAGAACTCTTGGATTTTACCAAACTGATCTTGGTTCATGTCACCGATGAAATCAATTGCTTCCTGCTTAGTAAAGGAATCATAGATCTCATCACCTTGATATACTTTATCAATACATGATGCAGATAAGTCAAATACATCCTCCATGGTAGGATCGTTCTTCATATTACGGTCAATAAACGCATTAAGAGATGGATATGTCATCTCAATCTTAATATCATCATCTATAGTAAGAATCCTCATATGATTCTTAGGTACTGTTACTTCTACTTCCTCAAGATTAACTTCTATATCAACTTGAGTCTTATTATCATCAGGGCAAGTTACTTTAAATTCACTCTTCTCTCCGACTGCTTTAGCACGGATTCTCAAAAATAAGTACTCAATTTCGAAAGTAGGCAGTTTATCAATATTCTTTAAGTCTGTACATGCTTTAAGAATATTCTTAACTGCTTTTGCCATTTCTTTCTCATCTTGGGTTTCCATTGCAATGTAAAGCAATTTCTCCTCTTTCACAAGAAACGGTCTATAACTGACTTTTGTACCACTAACAGGTAGTACGCAGTCATAGTCAGGCACTGCAAGTTTGGGTAAAGGCATAATTTAATCTATTACGATATTTTTATTTAGACACCATATCGTTGGAAGCTTCCAGGATTAGGTATCTCGGAAGCAGTATACTCTCTTTTAGGTGTATTAGATTTAAGACCATCAACGTTGACAGTATCAAATCTATATCTCTCCATCTGGAAGCTTACACTGAGTTCCATAATAGATCTACCCTCATTATTTAATGAGAGAGTTCCAATATTCTTTGGAAATACACCAAAACACCTATAAACTGCAGTCGCTTGGTTCATTCTAAACTTCATCATTCTTTCTGTGGCACCTTCTTGTACTACCTTAGTCAACCAAGAGTTAGATCCACTTTCCCACTTTACTATATCTACCTCACACACATACTGGTCATAGAAACCTACAGTATTATCTGAATCAGAAGCACAATTGTGCATCCATTGCTCAAAAAATGCTCTATGTTGGTTATCCTTTGTTACTATAAAACTTACTTCTAAATCTGTTGGTGACTGTCCACTAGCATAACTACGGTTCATTCCATGTACATGTACTTCTGAAGTTGTTACATTTCTAGATGGAATTGTTATATTATTTGCAAACAGATTCATATTTTTAATTAGATTCTTACCACCTGAATCTGATTTTAACCATGCTAGATTAGGAACACCTGCACCTACTACATCACCAGTAGCAGGTATCATACACAAAGGCAGTCCCATTCTAAACTCATAGAGGTTATTGCGTGCGGGTTCTAAATGACCCATAGCAATAGCTTCCCTAAAAGTCTCGAAATAATTAGGATTATAATCTATGTCATTTACTACTTCAGCCATTAAACTCTACTCCATATGTGACTGCTAGGTATATCCATCCAAGAACCACCTCTTTTAATCCAAAACTGTTCGAGTGGTAAGGGGTTCCAATTGACAAACTCTTCCCTAGGTATAGTTTTCGCATTAGATACACTATTCATAAAGTATTTATGATAGCACTGCATAGGATATTGATATGCACCAGTTGCCCACATTTTACCTACTGACCTTCGGAAGTTTGGTCGTAGATAATGTAGATTACCACCTGTAAATTGTCCTTTAGTGGTATCTCTCTCCGTTATCTGCACCATAGGGTATCTGTCATACCATGGTAATGGAGGTGATGGTGTCTGTGGACTGTATGAGAAAAATATGATGTCACCAGTCCTAAAACCACCATCATAGTCCTGTAAACCATAAAGTAGCTGTGAACGGTACCAATCTCTACTCTTTGGTTGACCGCCCGCTAAATCTTTTACGTCGTTAAAAATACTCATACCCTGAGTTCGTTTTCGGTTAATACCAAGAAATTCATTCTACGATCCTTACAGTACTCATCTGCTGCTTTCCATTTTGCTTGGTTTACTGCAAACGTCTTAACCTCTGAAAGATAAGATCTAGTCACCTTAACCTTCTTATTGCGTTTCGGTTGCTGAGTCTGTGCATAAGGTTTAATTTCGATAATGTTTTTTGATAAGGTTCCGTTTCTGGTCTTTGCCTTAACATAAAAATCTGGGAAATACCGATGGAAACGGTTATCCACAGGACTCCTGTAAGGAATAATGATTTCTTCACTGCCCCACTCCAAAATGTTTTCATTCTTATCACACCATAGCATAAATTTCTTTTCCCACAAACTCCTATAAATAATGTTTGTAGGATCCCCTTTATATTTTTTGTAGTTTTGAGGTCTGAACTTCCCTGAGTAAGCCATGGCTGTAAGTAATAAAAGATATATGTACCCATTGGTTCCATCTAGGGCACCTAACAATACCGATCAAGATATTGCAGAGGGGCGTAGGTGGCCAGCAAAGAGTATTGATTATCTCAAATTAACCATTTATGATCCAGAAAAGACGAGTCCATATACATGGGTAGGTAGTACTGGTGATCAATATGGTACCTTTGGTGGTGGAACCGCCTCAGAAGCAGGTATCCATGGTTCTATTTATCTACATATGCCACATTCTCTCAATGAGAACTATAATGTAAGATATAATAAGGCAACCTTAGGACCGTTTGGTGGTACTTTAGAAGCAGCAATGCAAACAGCCCAAGATGGTGGTGACATGGAAAAAATAACTAAAGCACTACAGGGAGGAGCAAATACAGGAGCAGGTCAGTTAATCTTTAACGCAATAGGAAGTGCTTTCAGTACTGCTAATCAAGCAATGGGTACTGACGGTAATGTTAATAGAGATCAACTTTTAGCATTAACTAAACAAAGAGTTTTTAACCCATACGAAGAGACAGTATTCGAAGGTACTAACTATCGTAGTCATAGCTTTGATTTTGACTTAGTACCAAGAAACGGTGCTGAAGTTAAAGAAATTAGAAACATTATCACACTACTAAGAGATTCCATGCTACCAGGTATGGATGGTGCTAGTAATCAATATCTAACTATTCCTAGGTTCTTTAAAATGTCTATGGTTAGATATCATCCACCCGTAAAAGGAAATATCAGTGGTGGAGAGGAGTCACTAGATCAACCTGCAGGTTTATCATATATTATGCAATTCCCTGTGAAAATGGTTCTTACTGCTATGGATGTTAACTTAACTCCTGGTGGGTCTCATACAAGTCTTAGAGATATGAGTGCTTCTGCTAAAGATCAAAAGGTTGATCACGGTCCTGCTGCTTATAAGTTAAATCTCAGTTTTGAGGAAACTGCATTCATCACAAGGAATCTACTTGCAGGTGGTACTGGTTACTCAGACACTTGGGATGGTAAAGGAGAAGATACTTTGACCGAGAAGGAGATGTCCTTCTTGGCATTAGATACACCTGCAGAAGGTGGCGACAAAGATGGGGATGGGGGTAACAAATAATGGCATATTTCAGACACCTACCTAAGGTAAAAATTAGGATAAAAAGTCAAAGATCCAATAATGTCGAACCATGGGTCGTTGCTAGAAACATCTTCAGAAGAATTAAACTTGTAGATGACATACAAAGCACGGTTTTAGGTTTTCAGCAATATACCATTGGTAATGACGTAAAACCCTACCAAGTTGCTCAAGAGATATATGGTAATTCTCAGTTTGATTGGATTATCATGCTATGTAACAATATAACCAATTGTTATAAAGAATGGCCAATGTCCGAGCATGAACTGTATGCATATATTATGAAGAAATATGGCAGTGCAGACGATGTTCACCATTATGAGACAAATGAGGTAAAAAACGATAAAGGCGAAATCGTCTTAAAAGCAGGATTAGAGGTGAATTCCGAATTTCGCTATTATAAGTCAGATGGCAGTATTGTCGCAAATATGACATATCCTGTTTCTAACTATGAATACGAAAAAAGCGAAAATGACAAAAAATCGCAGATTTGGTTATTAAAGCCAACTTTCGTAAATGACTTTAGAGCAGAATATCACCGATTAGTCAAATATGCTCCAAATGACGAAGTTGGCGATGATGACGTTAAGATGACATGGAACGCAGTAGAGGAAATCTTTAATACACAGAAAGAGACATATACTACTCGTTACGGTGCAGTACCAACTATCGAATTTGCGTCCTCACAGGAATTGGTCAATAGAACCGTTACTATCGAAACTACAGAATCTGGTGCACAGGTCAGAACAGTAGATACTACAAATACTGGTACTAACTCTAGTGGAGTTACAGTAGGTACTACCGATTCATCATCAACTCAATCAGGTAGTCAGTACTAGGTATTAATACTTATATCGACCCTACAGACAAAAAAATACCCCGAATTTTTTATCGGGGTTTTTTAGTTTCTAAAGGCGAATAATATATCACCCTCCGTCTATATCACATCCAATGGTAGCACCAGTCACCACACCGAGTGGTATTGCCCACCATCTTCCGTCTCCTCTTGATAGTGCTGCACCTGCTGCACCACCTAAGATACCACCTGCAATCTTACCATCGGTACAATCATTGTTATCGTACTCTATAGTAGTCCGTCTTGTGTACCCTGAGTCATTCTTACATGGTACTTCGACTTGCTCATGCCATGATCTAATAAATCCTGGTTGATCTGCTGTACCAGGTGTATACTCTTCACGATATTCCTCTCGGAAACACGTTCTATCGACACTGTGTCCACCTTGAGAACTATCAGGTCCTCTGTGAGGTGCAGGTCGTTGTGAATAATCTGTCCAAGTATGGGGTCTCTGAGAGTCCCAGATACGACCAGTTGATGCGTCGTAATAGGACTCTGCTGAGACTGCCACAGGACTAGCAAATAAAAGTGCTGCTAGTGCTAGTTTCATTAATCCTCCTCTGCTAATCGAGAGAAATATGCGAGGTCTGGATCCTCGTCTGTCTTTAATGATTCTACCGCAGATCCAAACCCTTTGCTAGGGGTTGGGGTCTCTTCTGCAACTGTCACAGGAAGTTCTAGTTCTTCCTCCTCTACACGAGATTGTACTCTCGCTTTTCCTTTACCAAGAACAAGGTTGAGACGCTTCTCAAGATCCTCATAGGACTTAAAGTTCTTAGGACTTGTGAACTCTACCAAGGAATATTCTTGGTTGTAAATCTCTTCCAGTTTACTATCTTCATAGTCACCTAGTGTTGATGGGGAAGCGAACTCGGAACGATCATAGTTCCAGTATCCATCTTGCTTAACAATCTTAAGTTTAAAGTCAGCACCCTTCCAGAAATCGAATGGGTTGATGGGTTCTTCATCCTCAAACTGAGGTTTCATTGCTTCTACCAACTTGTCATGGATCTTCTTACCATACTTGTACAAGAAGACACGACCTTCATTCTCTGGGTGTAGTGGGTCTTTGACTACCAAGATGTTACTGAAGTAAGAGAGTTTTCTCTTCTGCTTCCTTGCTACATCTTTATCAGAATCAATACCACTGTTCCATAGTACACGGTTTAGTTCACCGACAGGATCATTCTGACCAAGAGTAGTCAAACTGTTCTCGATGTACCAACCACCTGGTCCTTGGAATGCATGACTCCAGACCTGTGCCCATGGTAGTTCCTCTCCTGTAGGTGCAGGAAGGAATCTAATTACAGCGTAACCGTTACCTGCTTTATCGACTTCTGGTTTCCAGAGTCTGTCGTCAGGACCGTTACCGCCTCCTTTGCTGCTAAGTTTTTCGAGTTCCTTAGTTAGTTTTGCAACTGAACCTGAGGATTTCTTAAGCGATGCAAATGACATTTGTATTCTCCGTATGTTTGTATTTGGCTTGTTGTACTGTGTAATCGTACCTTATTATTTATGCTTTGTCAAGTAGTCCCTTTCTCCATGTCAGCAGTTTCTGTTCCATGGCATCCAAGACTGCTAGTAGGTTCTGACCTCCTGAGTACACGCTACTACAGGCATCAATCTTTTCCTTGATTGCCTTGAGATCATTCTCTTCTCCCTCTGCTTCCAAGTCAACATGCTGTTGCATTAGATTAAGTCGAGCATAAAATACTTTCTGTTTTGCAATGAGTTCTAGTGTCTTCTCAATGTGTTCTAACTGTCCGTTCTCATCTAGTGTCTGAAAGTTCTGTGACATTCTTAACAGATCAGTATAGGTCTGCTGAAGATCATCTAACTCCTCTGCTATAACTTCTGACTTAAAAAAATCTTCTGCTGAGTTACTCATAATGGTAGGACTCCTCTACTTGTTCTCTTAATACAATTAAGTTGTTGTGCGTTTGCTTTAATCTTATCTTTGAGAGGTTTAGATATGAGTTTATTCACTACCTCTACCTCAATGTCATACTCATCACAAACAGTTGCTACTGCTTCTATGTAGTTGATGAGACCGTTACTCTCTTGTACGGTGTGCTCAACCAAAGTACTGAATTTACTTTGGGTCATAAAGTTATCTTCTAATTCTTTCACGCACCCTCCTCGACTGCCCAGTCAGTTAACATGGACATCTTAAAGTCTGAAATCCATTCACATAATGTATCAACGTAAGGTGCCTTGTCGTAGCGTTGTTCTACTTGTATCTCTCCATTCTCTGCTACAGATAGAGTGACAAGTTTATCAACCTCAACACCAGTTCTTTCCCAGTACATGTATGCATATGCTGCTTCCTGTACGAAATACTTTTCCAACCACTCAGTTTTCTTAAGAGTATTAGTAGTCTTAAAGTCTATTATAGCAAGTTCGTTATCAAATTCAGCGATGCAATCAACACGACCAGCCACACCCAAATCATCAGAATAGAGAGGGGCTTCCAACAGATGAATATTATCAATCCTATTAAGAGTCTCACGAGAAGACCCGAAAAGGAACTGGGGAAGACCTTCGCTTTCCTTAATTTTTTCAGATTCATTGTTCAGATAATACTCCACTATACTATGGTACTGTGTACCTCGCCATGCAGATTGTCGTCTGATCTTCTCTGCCTTCATGTACCCAATCCTTTGTTCCCACTTCTTGATACCATCTATGGATTGTTTACCAACCACAGTAGTAACAGAAGGATACCACTTGCCTGATGGAGATTTGTAGAACCTTTGTCCCTCAACGTTTTGGGTTTTTAATTCTGCTAAGGGTTTAGCAGCACCCACATGATTAAATGTCTTCATTAAACAAGTCCTGATTGGATTTTACTGACGAGATATTCTCTGACTAAACCGCTTCTAACGATGTCTTCTATACCAAACTCTATTATATCAAATGATGGCATAGTTTGCAAGATCTTCATGAAATCCAACACACCTTGACGTTCTCCGTTCTTGAGGAGGTCAGATTGTGAGTAGTCTCCAGAGAATATAATCCTACAATCCTGACCAACACGAGTAACAATACTATCTAACTCATGGAAGTTAAGGTTGGAGAACTCATCAACAATAATGATACACCTATCAAATGTAGTACCTCTAATGAATGATGTAGACCAGAAAGAAATAGTTGCTTGAGTCCTTAGGTTATCATAAAGCATCTCGAAAGATGATTCATCAGGCATCTCAAACATGTACTTCACCATGTTCTTGTATGGTATCTGATACAGGTTACTCTTATCCTCGTGGTCACCTGGTAAGAAACCAATCTCTCTAGTAGGTACGAGTGATCGAACCATATAGATCTTCTCGTAAGGAGAAGATAGATCTAAGATCTGTTCGAGTGCAAGGTATAAACTAATGAATGTCTTACCTGTACCTGCAGCACCATGTAGTACAAGGTTCTTTCCTTCCTTGTAAGACTCAAAGACTCTCTTCTGATTCTCCGTTAAAGGCTCAATCGTCTTGAGGTGGTCAATGTTAATAGGTTTTGCTCTTCGGATTTGTTTCGATGACATGGCCGCTATCGGAGTACCACCGTTCTTTCTTTTTCTTGGCATTATGTGTAGTTACTCAAGTTAGCTTTCGGATGTGCATTCTGGATCTTGGACATGACTTCCTTAAATCCATCTGATTGCTTGGGGTTTCCGTAAAGATGATGTGGGATTTGATTGCCAAAGTATCTTTCTAATTCTGGGTGCTCCTCTTTATATTTATCGAGAGCAGTCATAGACATAGATACTTCGATGATCTCACCTGTTTCTTTGTTTCTAAAATCGTAGTTAGGCATTAGTCTATCCTTAAACAAGGTTGTAGGTCGTTCCAATAGTCATTACAATCACAGTCTTCTACTGTAGGACACCACCCCATTGCTTTAGCAACAGTAGGGAAGTTACAGATGAAGTGATCACGACATAGGTTTGCTATGTCCATGTGCTCCTTCTGTGTACCATTAGCAGTGCGTAATGTTATATAGTGCATCCAAGAACGTGCACTTCCTGTCATATAGATTCGGGTAGGTGTTGCTAGTGGGAGAACCATTCTCGCACATTCCTTCGCAAC
>CEOW01040359.1_pt1 | contig 23156 bp, 22 predicted proteins | sample 530621 | NCBI WGS metagenome assembly CEOW01 (sample SAMEA2620734, study PRJEB7988) | marine metagenome | isolation source: saline water (ENVO:00002010), including | reverse complement strand
ACAGATCTAGACTTTAAAAGAGTATGTCCAGTTACTGGAGATGTGGAGAGTTTAAACGGCTTGAGTCGAATCGAGACAGACAAGAATATTCGAAAGCACTTTGGAACTTTGGAAGACTTCCTATTGTCAGCGATGGCTAGCCAGCACGGTGCCCTGCAATTTATTAATGAAGGCTCGACTAGGCGTAAAGAAATTTTTGCTAAGTTTTTAGATTTAGAAATTTTTGAACAGAAGTTTAAGTTAGCGAAAGAAGACGCATCCGATACTCGCGGCGCTTTACGACGCTTGGAGGGTAGAAACTATAAAGAAGAAATTGAAACCGCACAGTTTGAACTACAAACAAACAATGAAGAATTGCGAAGCCAAAAGACACAGTGTAATGCACTAAAGAGTAAGATTGAAACAAACCATCAAAAAATAAATGAAATTGATAAAACGATTGAATCAATTCCGGCTGAGATTATTGATGTTGTAGATGTTAAGACAAAGATTAAAAACGCTAGGATGCGTCAAGAACGCCTAATTCAAAAAAATACTGAGCTTAGCAGTGAGCGTACAAAAAATCAAACAATGTACTCTAAGATAATTCAGTTTCTTGATACTTTTGATATTCACGAACTTGAAAGAAAGCAAGAAGAAATTAGTACAATTAGAGATGAAATCTCTGCTTGGCAGCGGAAGAGAGATGCTGAGCAACTAGATTTAGAGAGGTATAGGAAAAAACAAAAACTACTAGCTACTCATGAATATGATCCTAATTGTGAGTACTGCTCTAATAATGAATTTGTAAAAGACGCTATTGCTGCGCAAAAGAAAATTCCTGCATCGACAGCACGTATGGAAGAGTATTTAGCAAATATCACTACGCTTAATGTAGAGCTAGAAAAGTTGATGCCGGCTCAAGTAGAAAAACATGTGGAAAAATATTATAAAGTTGTTGATAAAAAAGCGACAGTATCAGCTGCTATTGCCGATTTGAACTTAGAGATGGAAAAAAACAAGTTAGCCAAAGAGAGGTTATATCACTCCATTAAAGAGCTAAATTCAAAGCTTAATGAATATAATCAAAACAAAGAGGCTATTGAAAATCTAGAAGAATTGACGGCTAGTAAAGCTAGTCTGATGATGAAAGGCGAAGACCTTGCAGATAGTCTTGATGTCTGCGAAGAAAAGATAATTTCACTAGTGCGCACAAACGGCTCCTTGGAACAAAAAGTAGAATCAATTAAACAAAGTAAGCAAGATTATATTGACCTACAAGACGAGTTTGCTGCATATGATTTGTTTATGCGATGCATGCATTCTAACGGTATCGCTTACGATGTGATCAAAAGAAAGTTACCGGTAGTAAATCAAGAAATTGCTAAGGTGCTGGCTAACATTACTAACTTTGAAATTTATTTTGAAGATAATGGCAAAAAGTTTGAACTTTTTATTAAGCACCCCAAACATGAGCCGCGCCCACTAGATATGGGTTCCGGCGCAGAAAAAACTATCGCAGCTATGTCAATCAGACTAGCTCTGTTGTCTGTGTCTTCATTGCCAAAGGGAGACATTTTTATTCTTGATGAGCCCGGGACAGCACTTGATGAAGATAATATGGAAGGATTTATTCGTATTCTTGAACTAATTAAGATGTACTTTAAAAATATCTTGCTTATCTCTCATCTTGACTCGCTCAAAGATTGTGCCGATGTTCAAATCATGATTGATAAGAGAGAGGGGTACGCTAAAATTAATCATTAAGATTCGGAGGATATATGATGGCAGTAGTAAAAGCAAGGTTAGACGCACTAGTTGAAAAAATGATTTCTCGCAAGTTTATGGTGTGGCTCACGGCAACAGGGCTCATGGTTTGGGCCGGCCTAGAATCGTCAGATTGGGTGATTATCTCAGGAATCTATATCGGTGGTCAAACCGTTATTGATGGCATTGCCAAACTCAAGGGTGTTTGATGAGCGACGAGGCACAAACAAAAAGCATGCAACAAGCAATATTAAAATTTCTGTTATCTCACTGGAAAGAGGTGTTGCTGCTGCTATTATCCGTAGGTATATTTTTTAAAATGCAAAGTGACATTAATGAATTACAAAAAGCCTACGACGCAGCCCGAGAGAGCTACGAAACACAGATCTCGGGACTTCAAGATATTCACAAAGAAGAAATAACAATGCGTGAAAAAGCTTTACAAACTTATCGCGATGCACTCGATACACTAGAACGTCAGTACCGTGAAGAACAGGAGCGAATTAAAGAACGCACCGAACAGCGCAGAGAAACATTGACTGAAAATCATGTTGAGCGGCCTACAGAGGTTATAAACGAAATACAAAAACAATTTGGATTTGAGTATGTGGAGTAGGATTATACAAATATTGGGCTTAAGTCTAATTTTTGGAAGCCCCGCATACGCAGACGAACTGGCAGAGACATCTAACGGCAAATTTACAATACTAGAACAGAGCGCACCCGCTCCATTTAGGGGCACACTATTTGATCCTGCAGCCACAGCCTACCTGCTGACGTTTCAAGAAACTTTAAAAGCACAGTATCAGCTAGATTTGGAGTATAGGATTAGCGAGCTAAATGCTACACATACACTAGAATTGACAAATTTAGAAATTAGATACACCGCTCTTAGTGACGAATATCAGCTTAGAATTGACGCAAAGGATTTAGAAATTCAACAGCTAAACGATTCGCTAGCAAAACTCAGCAGAAACGATAGACACTGGTTTGTCATTGGGGGGTTTGCTATTGGCGTAGGGGTGACAGCTGGAATTGTTGCTGCGGTTAACAGTGCGAGTAAATAATGAGCGACAAAGATTGGAATCGACTAGCAGCTTTTGAGAAAGCAATTGCTAAAAAATATGGCAAAGAAACAATTCAGAATCCCAAGTCAAATTGGGATGAGGACAAAGAGCGCGACTACGTTGAGCAACAAAAAAAATTATACCAAAAAGAGATAATTCGCAAAGAGTCTACAGAGAAGATAGAACATGATGGTATTTTGATTTCTAAAAAACTACTTAATAGAGAATCAAAACGTTCATGCCCGGTTTGTGCTAAATTATTTTTTAGATCTATGGACGATGTAACTATGACAAAGTATGATTGCTGCTTTGCTTGTTATGTTGAATATGTTGAGAATCGTGAAGAGCGTTGGTTAAAAGGATGGAGACCAAATGAAGATAACAAAAGCACAGATTAAACAAATTATTAGAGAAGAAATGGAATCGATCATTGGCGAGCAAGACGACGGAGCCGAGATTATGGCTGCTATCGAAGATGTCCCCCCGGCAGCTGAACAGATCGCAGACAGAATTAAAAAAGAGATTGAAAAGCTAGCAGAACCTTCAGGACTAGAGCCGCAAGTATTGGCTCAGGCAGTCGCTGCTCTTTTAACAGCAGATTAAAAATTACGTACTATTTATTAAAAGGAAAAAAATATTATGGCAACAACACTAGAGATTATCCAAGGAATTCACCAAGCCGCAGCAAATGCGTATGATGGCGCATTGGATGAAAACGGAGATCCCGTAAAGGTAGGACTAAAAAGAGAAGAGGGCGATCCTCTGATCGATAGGCGAGTCATGGATGGCTTTAATGTTTCTATCCACGGAAACAAGCTGTGTGTTGCATACCATTCTGAAGTTCGTCTAAAAGAGGTGTACGGCTCTAATTTCGAATCAGATACAGAGCAAATGATCGAAGACATCGCCAGTTTTTTAAAGAAAGAATACAGGAAGGTAACAGGCGAAAGTCTATCACTCAAAGCCGTTGGCGAGTGCGATATGATCGTACAGAATACATCAAAAGTCCGGTCATGGGTTCAAGCACGAAAGCATTACGAAATTAGCTCTTTAGCCGAAGTAGAAGGTGTTCCTAGTTCCGAAGATGAGACAGCGGACACACCGGTCGATCCAGACTTCGAAAAGTTTATGAAGTTGGGAGGATTAGGCACCAAGGCCAAAAATGATAAAAGACCTAAGTCCTGAGACGATGATGATGCATGAGTACGCAGCTATCCAAAAATGATAAGTTAAAAGAAATTTTAAAGTGTGGTAAAGACCCTAGCTACTTTTTAAAAAATTACGCTAAAATTTCTCATCCAATGCATGGCTTGATTCCATTTAAAACCTATGGGTTTCAAGATGAACTGCTAGAAAACTTTAATGACCACCGGTTTAATATTATCCTAAAAGCCCGTCAGTTAGGTATTTCTACTATTACGGCAGGATATATTGTATGGCTTATGATGTTTCGTCGTGACAAGAACGTACTTGTCATGGCAACCAAGTTTGGCACCGCAGCCAACTTGGTTAAAAAAGTAAAGTCAATTGTAAATCATTTACCGCCATGGCTAAAGATAACAGATATTAAGATTGATAACCGTACCTCATTTGAGCTAGACAACGGTTCGCAGATTAAGGCCTCTTCGACCTCGTTTGACGCAGGTCGCTCAGAGGCTTTGTCTCTTTTGGTTATTGATGAGGCTGCACACGTTGATGGTCTTGAAGAACTATGGACGGGCTTATACCCCACGCTGTCCACGGGTGGTCGCTGTATCGCCCTATCCACCCCTGCAGGCGTTGGTAACTGGTTTCATCAGACATTTATTGACGCTGCCGCTGAACAAAATGACTTTCATCCAATAACTCTTCCGTGGGACGTGCATCCAGACAGAGACCAGCAGTGGTTTGAGAAAGAGACTAGAAATATGTCTCGCCGTCAAATTGCACAAGAGCTTGAATGCAACTTCAACACTTCCGGTGACAGCGTTGTAGATCCAGATGATATTGCTTATTTGCTCGACAACGTAAAAGAGCCTCAGTATAGAACAGGATTTGATAGAAATTATTGGATTTGGGAGCAGAATATACCGGAAGCTAGTTATCTTTTGGTCGCAGACGTTGCCCGCGGTGACGGCATCGATAGCTCAGCATTTCATGTTATTAAGCTAGAGACTATGGAAGTTGTTGCAGAATATAAAGGAAAACCTACAATTGATACATATTCTAAGATATTATATGATACGGGAGTAGAGTATGGAAATTGCCTACTAGTCGTAGAAAATGTTGGAGTTGGCTACTCGGTGCTAGAAAAACTTATAGAGCTTGGTTATCCAAATCTTTATTACTCGGTTAAATCAACACATGAGTATGTAGAGCAATATCAGGCAGAAACTATGAACAATGCTGTTGCCGGATTTACCACTTCTACTAAAACTAGACCATTAGTTATTGCAAAATTAGAAGAGTTCATCAGAAACAAACTAATTAGAATATATTCTAGCAGAACTGTAGAGGAGATAAAAACTTTTATTTGGTACAATGGCAAACCGCAGGCAATGCGCGGCTACTCAGACGATTTGATTATGGCACTCGCTATTGCATGTTGGATTAGAGACACCGCGTTAACAGTAAATCAAAGAGACTTAGAGTACCAAAAAGCGTTTCTAACTTCAATACAAACTACTAGTAGACAGTTGAAAACTACAATTCCCGGTATGCATGGCCACCGGCAAGGAAAGGCCGATAGAATAACAGACGAGCAAAAAAAGATGATAAAAGACTTTTTGTGGGTTTATAAGGGGTAAAAATGGCAGACAATACTAAAAATCCAAGAAACAATCAATCGGAACTTTTCCGTAGACTAACCAGACTCTTTTCTGGGCCAATTATTAACTACAGAAGCCAATCTGGTAGAAGAATCAAGAGGCAGCATTTAGATAAGTACTCCTCGACATTTAAGTCTGCCAGTGGCCAGCAGTTCAAGAAAAGCACATATAATCCTTTAGATAGAATTTCTCACGACGCGATTGCAAACCAGCGAAGAGCCGAAAGGTACGTAGATTTTGATCAAATGGAGTATATGCCAGAACTAGCATCTGCGTTAGATATCTATGCTGACGAGATGACTACGGCATCCGACTTATCTCCTATGATCAAGATCAACTGTGTCAATGAAGAGATTAAGGCTGTTTTGTCAACTTTGTACACCAACATCCTTAACCTTGACGCCAACTTGTTTGGCTGGTGTCGCACTATGTGTAAGTATGGTGACTTTTTCCTGTATCTCGACTTAGACGAAAATTTTGGAATTCGAACCGTTTTGCCCATGCCCCCACAAGAAGTAGAGAGGCTAGAAGGCCAAGATACAACGAACCCAAACTATGTCCAGTATCAGTGGAACTCTGCAGGAATGACGTTTGAAAATTGGCAGATTTCACATTTTAGAATCCTTGGTCACGACAAGTATGCTCCGTATGGAACATCAATCCTAGAGCCGGCCCGACGTATTTGGCGCCAATTAACACTTATTGAGGACGCAATGATGGCCTATAGGGTCATCAGATCACCTGAACGCCGAGTCTTCTATATCGATGTTGGGCAGGTCAATCCGGCTGATGTAGAGCAGTACATGCAAAAAATCATCACGCAGATGAAAAGACATCAGGTTCTAGATGATTCATCCGGCCGTGTTGACTTGCGCTATAACCCTATGTCCGTAGAAGAGGATTACTATATTCCTGTCCGTGGTCAACAGTCTAACACAAGAATTGAAAATCTTGCTGGTGGGCAGCACGCCACCGCAATTGATGATGTTAAATATCTCCGCGATAAATTATTCTCAGCGCTAAAGATTCCACAGTCTTATCTTACTATGGGTGAGGGAGCGGAAGAAGACAAAACAACGCTGGCTCAAAAAGACATTCGCTTTGCCAGAACAATTCAGAGACTTCAACGTGTTGTAATCAGCGAACTAGAAAAGATTGGTATTGTTCACCTGTATACACTAGGCTTTAGAGGGGATGACCTTTTAAGTTTTAAAATTTCATTAAACAACCCATCACGAATTGCAGAGTTACAAGAGCTTGAGCACTGGAGAACTAAGTTCGAAGTTGCCGGCGGCGCTACAGAAGGATACTTTTCTCGTCGCTGGGTAGCCCAACACCTATTTTCAATGTCAGAAGAAGAGTTTCTTCGCAATCAACGTGAAATCTTCTATGATAGAAAATACGACGCAGGACTGCAAGCAGTTGCAGAATCCGCTGCTGCAGAGGCGGCTGGCATGGGAGGCATGCCGCCAGCCGGGGGTGAGCCCGGAGGTCTTGGTGGAGGCGATGAAGGTGGCCTAGGCGCCGATCCCGGCGGCGCGGCTCCATTAGGCGGCGAAACAGAAATGCCCCCAGACGCCGCGGCCGATCCCGGCGCAGAACCCGCCCCAGAGCCCGAAACTGGTGATCTCTTGGCCGCTCCCCCCGGCTCCAGACCTTCGCCTAGAATGCATCAAGGTCCGCGCAGCCACAGCCCCAAGAGATATGACCCCGTAAAGGTCGATGGGCGTGATATGGGTGCTAGAAAAAGATCTTATAATAGTATTGGCCGACCAGAGTTTGGCACTTATAGAACAACAAACTTGGGAGCTTCAGAGTTGCGAAGCTTATCTAAAGGTGTATTTACTGAAGAACGTTCTAATTATACAGACACAGATGTGCTCGAAGAGAGTCGATTGTTTGAGATTAATCATGAGGTTAGGACACTAATCAACAACTTAGAAAGAAATTCGGAGCATTCAAAAGATGAAAATGAAGCATAACAAAAAAAGAAATACAGCAATTTTGTATGAAATCTTAACACAACAATTTACGCACGCTATTGTCAACAAAGATGCTAGCAAGAAAAATGAGATTGCTCAAATTTTAAAAAAGTATTTTAGACAAGGAACTGTACTAGCTGAAGAATTAGAGCTTTACAAAGCACTATATGAAACTAAAGGATTAGAAAAAGGCTTATGTGAAAGACTGGTTACAGAGGTCTCACGCGCACACGCCTCAATTGATAAGACTAAAGTCTACGAACAACAGTCAGAGTTGATTAGCACAATTAATAAAAGAATTTCCCCAAACGCCTTCAAGACGTTTGTTCCAAATTATAAAAGCTTAGCTTCAATTGCCCAGCTATTTAGTCCAGAAGTTACTATCAAAAATAAAGTTCTTCTCGAACAAAATCTTGTTAATATCATGTCAGAGATGGTTGACGAGAAAAAAGAAGAACTGCTGCCAATCGATAATATTGTTTATAGCAAGTTTGTCGAGCGTTTTAACGAAAAATATTCTGATGGCTTGCTGCAGGAGCAGAAAGAACTGATAAGTAATTATATCTCCTCGTTCGCAGATAATGGAGTCGGTCTCAAGGTATATTTAAACGAAGAGATCACCCGTCTTAAAGAAGAACTAGGTCAGGCCTTAAATTCAGAAATGTTTACACAAGATAGTGACATGAAAGAAAAAGCTGAAAAAGTTTATACTATTTTAGAACAATCAAACAAGACCAAGGTTGATAAAGCGTTTGTGCAAAAAATTGCAAAAATTCAATCCTTAGTTAAGGAGTTAGTTGATTAATGGCTATTAAGATCAAAATTGGAACAAAGAATAAACCAGAGCCAGTAAGTCGAAAATTTGAATTAAAAATTCGAAAGTCACTTGATGGAAATTTGATGATCTTTGATCATGCCGATATTGATATTGTAATCATGCCATCAAAAAAGAAAATTTTGGCTCTACCAAAAGAGACAATGAATGACGCCGCATACGGAGCACAGAACCGCCTAATGGCTCACCTTAGAAGAAAGGGTCTAATAGATCTAGCTTCAGTACAGGGTGGCAACATTTATGGCTCAATGGAGGCAATCCTAGCAGAAAGCGTCGATGGTCTTGACTCTGTAAAGATGACACTCTTAAATGTAGATAAGTTTATTGATGAAGAGCGTCCTTACTTTGATTTTGTACGCGCTGCTGTTGATCAGGCGGAAGACATGTACACAGATCCAGAAGATCTGCATTCTACTGAGCTTGGCGATGTGCCACACGCAGATACCAAAGGCTCGCTACAACCGGGCTATGTTAGAGATCCTTATGGATTATCGTCACTTTACAAAATTTAGAGGTGAAAATTGGGTAGCTTATATGTAATGAACCTAGTATGGTTCATCTTATGTGCCTACGGGCTAACACAGATTATTGTATACGGCAGTATATTCAATAAGATAAGACCTTCTAAGACATGGCTTGCCGGGTTTGGTGAATTATTTCACTGCCCAATGTGTATGGGATTCTGGGTTGGTGTTTTTTTGTTTTGCATTTCTCCGTATACTGAACTATTTACCTTTGAGCAAACTATGGCAAATATTTTTATTTGTGGCTGGGTTTCATCTGGGACCTCATACATAATGAATGTTTTATTTTGTGATAACGGAGTTCAACTGGGGGTAAACAGTAAAAATGAAAATTGATAAAGAAGAGCTAGAAAAAATTATTTTAGAAGAAGTTATGAAAGAAATGGATACCTCCGCTACTGCTATTAAAAAAGGCATGAGAGGCCAGCAGATGCAGAAAAATGTTTCTTCAGCAGGCACCGGCGGCCGCGAAACCATTGCGCGACTTCAAAGAGTAATTCAAACAATTGGTCAACAAAAAATGTCGACCGTGCCAGCACAAGTAAAGATGGCTTTGCAAAAATTAGAAGCGGCTTTGGGCATTCAATCCAATGCCGGTGCTACACAACAAGGAGATGCACAATGAGAAACATTTGGACTAGTAAGTGGCTTCTGCAGCCTGTTCGACGCTGCTGCAAGGGCTCCATATTCACGCGGGTGGTGCCCGCATAGGTTATAGGTTATGAAAAAGGTACTTTTAAGAGAATATTACGAACTTTGTGAGGGTGGTGTCTGCCAAGATCTCCTCACAGAGGAAGAAAAAAGATTTGTTGCAGACGGAGGTATGATCCTGTCTGGCGTAATGCAGCGCGCTGACGCACAGAACGGTAATGGAAGAGTGTACCCACAAAAAGTTTTGATGAGAGAAGTTGAAAACTATGGAAAGTTAGTTAAAGAACGCCGTGCCCTAGGCGAACTCGACCACCCAGAGGACTCAGTTATTAATCTCAAAAACGCATCTCACCTTGTAACTGATATTTGGTGGGATAACAAAGATGTCATGGGCAAAGTAAAGGTATTAAATACGCCCTCTGGTAAAGTGTTGCAAGAGTTGGTAAACAGCGGCGTCAAGCTTGGAATATCTTCTCGCGGCTTGGGTTCCGTACACGAATCCACGGGCGGCACTATCGTGGAAGACGACTTCCAGCTAATTTGTTTCGATTTTGTGTCAGAACCATCTACTGTTGGAGCATTTATGATGAAAGAGCATAAGGAGCCCAACGTTTTTACAAAAGCAGATAAAGTTAACCGCATCTTAAATGATATTTTGAGTGAAAAATGAATAAGAAAGAATTGAAAGCAGCCCTGAAGCCATTAATCAAAGAGTGCATCAAGGAGGTGATGTTTGAAGAAGGCGTGTTATCCTCGGTCATCCAAGAAGTTGTCAAGGGAACGTCTGCACAAATGGTAACAGAGGTAGAGAGGAAGGTGGCACCTGCACGGACTCAAAAAGAACGAGTCCGTACAGGTCGCCCCGATCCGGCTCAAGCACTACAAGAAAGAAAAAGTAAATTATTAAATGCTATTGGGGCTGACGCATTCAATGGCATCGATATTTTTGAGGGTACAACCCCGGCCTCGCAGGGGAGAACAGTGGGTGAAGGAAAACACATGCCGGATGTACTAGGCGATGATCCAACTGATGCGGGGGTTGATATCAGCAATCTTTTCGCTTCATCAGGACACTCATGGGATATCCTTGCTAGAGGAAATAAAAAATAATGGCAGTTAATGTTTCAGTTAAAGCTCGTAGAAATGAGCACTCCGATAGGTTAATCCGTCGGTTTATTAAAAAGTGTAAGAAAGAAAAGGTTGTTGAGAAGTATCGTGAGCGCACTGATTTTTACCAAAAGCCTTCTGTTAAAAGAAGAAATAAAAAAAGACGAGCCGAGCGCATGCGAGAGATCGAACGATTAAAGCGTGAAAAATATACACAACGCGCTAAATACAGAAAGTAAATGTTTGAAGAGTTGGATATCTTCTCAATCGCATACTATTTACAAAAAGCACATATTGCAATTTAGGAGATTAAATAATGTCAATCAAACAGCCCTATTCAACTAGCATACGAAACGTTGGCTCGTATCAGTCCTCTGGCCGGCCATGGTGCCAAGGGAATATTAACGCGAGTACCGTCCAGCAAGTCGATTTTCCATTTGTAACACGATGGATTTGTATCATCAACAATCACGCCACACAAGATCTTAAAGTAGGATTTTCGTCCGCCGGCGTAGCTGGATCAAATTATTTTACTGTTCCCGCCGCTGGCACCACCACCACACCCGGACCCGCATCTTCAATTAGACTAGAACTCAAATGTGCGTCCATTTACCTATTAGGCTCTGGTGAAGTCGATGTTGTTGCGGGATTGACAAATATTCCAAGAGATCAAATGCCTTCCTTAGCGGGCGCAGACGGTATCGGCTAATAGGAGTTCAATAAATGAGTTTCGGATGGGCATACATCAACTGCGAAGATATCGCCATTACAAATATGAGCGGACCTACGGGTTCGATTTTAGTTCGTTCTGATACGTTTGAGGTTTCTGGTACACAGAACTTCATGCTATATCATGAGCCTAGTACCGGAGGCCCACGGCATAATTTGTCTCTAACGGGCTCGTTTAGACAGCTAGGAGATTATAACGTCACAGGAGCAGTGTCGGTTACAGGTTCTGTAAATGTACTAGGTCCTGTAAAAATGTGGTCTGATTTGGTTGTAGAGGGCAACGTTGTCGCCAATACCTTCGATGTTGTGCACACAACTTTGACCGAAGTACAGTCTTCTGGTAGCACACGTTTCGGCAATGATACTAATGATACCCATGTGATCACAGGTAGGACCACATTTGCTGGCGCCGGCGCTGACCCTTACCCTGCTATGGTTGTTACTGCATCAGCCGCAGCACCCGGCTCCGGTAATACATCTTATATTGGTTTAAGAACAAAGCGCCCTCCTACAACTCTAGCCGTTAGTGGGAGCTTTTCAAAGCAATATGATCCGCACTATATTGGCACAACTACAATTAATTTAACAAACAATATTACAGGTTCAATTATTGGCGTTAAGAATGGCGGAGCAGTTAACATTACGCTACCTACAGCCCATGCTACACCCGGTAGAATTTTAATTATTAAAGACGAATCCCTAACCCAACCAAGAACTAGCGGTAACAAGATAACAGTTTCTTGTCAGTCTGGTGAACAAATTGATGATCAAAACGAATATTACATAATGGGTTCACGCGCTGCCCTGACTCTGTATGCAGACGGAGTAAATCAGTGGTTTATCTTCTAAGTCATGATTTCAGGAGGGCTGCATAAGTGGGATACAACGTTCTATCAGGTTCGATTACACTCGGCAATTCCGGCTCAATCGAGATCACCGGATCGTTTTATGGATCATTAGAGGGCCGAGTAACAGCGAACAGTACGATTCCTCACGGTACTGTTTATTCAATCACCAATGCTGATACTGATCGGCTAATAACGGCGAATAACGGAACCGGAAACGCGTTTAACGCGGAAGAGGCCCTGACATTTAGCTCGGCAGATCGAAAGCTTACAGTTAGAGGCCTTGACGGTCAGGCGACTACAACTGTTGAAATTACTGGTGCAACAGAAAATAAACTTTTTCATGTAAGAAGCCCCACAAATCAAAATTTAATTTTTGCTACTGGATCTGGCCTCGTAGGGTTTGGCACTAATGCCCCTGAATATTTGGTCACAATCTCAGCGTCCACTAATCCGCTTGCATTGCACGGCCTTCAGACGGTAGAACTTGCTAATACTTCTAGCTACCTTGCTGTAGAACCCTCCACAGGAAGATTGGTTTTAACTAGCTCGGCTCAAGGCAGCGGCGGCGGTGGCGCCGGCGGAACTATAGGTAGTGCCGAAGACGGTGATTATACAGACGGACTGTATACTGATTTTACAACATCTACTGCAATTGGTACAGCGGTTGATAGATTTAATGAAGTTTTAAAAATTCTAGCACCATCACCGGCCCCAGCGCTATCGGCAATTAATGAAAATGTGACTGATGGTGTTACTGCCAAATTATCTTTTGGTGCTTCTGGCCCTATCTCAACATTCTCATCGGTAGGAACCGCCGCGGGCTTTAGCGCTGTTGACCGTGCTGCTTCATATGCTGCTGGAACTAGTGGTGCTAATATAAGATTAGGGGTTTACGACGGTACGACTGACATTTCAGGACTGCTAAATCCTGATGTTGCACAGAGTATCACAAACGGACACATTGCATTTTCTAATGACGCATTTGGTAATGCAAACGAAGGCACGTTAAAATTAGAGGTCAACGGGGCTACGCTGCACACAGCATCTTTAGCGGCTCTAACGGGCAGAGGCAACCCAGCTTCAGGAGCGGATGATAACTTATCGACAGACTCTGGATTCACGGATGTTTCTGTTGCAGCATCTAGTTTTGACGGCAATGGTTCTGAGTGGTATATTTTTAAGCACAGGACAGCAGCGTATAAGGTCGATGCCAACGACATGAGAAATGGCTGGAACTACGCCCGTGTAATTCACACCGTTGGCGGCGTAGACCGCATAACTAACTTTGTCGAATGGGTCGTCGACCCATCAGGATCGTCTAACAACCTAGCAGCGAGCAATGCTAGAATTGAGAATATATCTACAGCCGGATCAAAGTATTTATCTGGTGTTCAATACAATACAAGCGCCCAAGCTAGCTATAAAGTAGACGTTGAGAACTACTATCAAAATGTATACCCAGCCTCGGGAACACCTATATCATTTGGAGTAACGAATGTCGCGACTCCATCTGCACAGGCTGCACCAGATATCGCAAGCGATGAAGATTTTAGTAAACTTTTACGAGTCACTGGTAGTTTGGTCCTGAACGTTGATAATCTTCTAAGCGGAGCGATCACTGCAAATATAACTGCCACACACCCTCTTAAAAACACTCTTAGCAACGCCGGCGCAGCGACAACAGGTAATGGCTTCTTAATTGATAACAGGACGTTAGCCAGCACGAACTTAATTGAAAGATTTCACGATGAATCTTACAGAAAACAGTCCGGTAGTTATGACAGCCAAGCCTTAGCATCAGGAAATGCTACTGACTGGACTTCAAGTAATCACATGGTTGCAACAGGATCGGCAGGGCATACCGATGGGTTGCTCATGTACAACCAGCAATTACGTAGCCCCAGTGCATCAGACCTTCCTAATGCTGGAAACTTTAGTAAACTTATAAATGTTAATGCTGGCCAACCAGATTATTCATCTGTATCGGGCAAGCGCACTTTTTACCGTAAGTTTCAAAACACAAGCGGTGCCACCATCCGCGATATAAAAATTACTTCTGATAAAGCTAGTGCACAAATCATCAGCACTCATGATGCCCTAACGCATAACAAAATTAAAGTATTTACTAAAATTCCTGAAACTACGGGCTGGATGGACATCTCACAAAATTTTGTGTATGGTAGCACGTCGGACGATGCAGGTGCCCTTATTGATGGCGCTACTGACAACGCTAACCTTGCCAACACAAACGATAGCATTCATTGTATTACATTTGGAACAGTTGGCGTAGCTAATAATGACTATGTGATGGTAAAGGTCGAAGCTGACGCAAGCTGGGTAGGTGCATATAACACGTTAAATTTACAATTAGGAGCCTCAGATGTGTCAGCACCAACAGAGGCTCCGCAGCTGGATGATATCGAAACGGACGCTTCTGGTGTTTCTGATGCAAAGTTATCATTTGGAGCCGCAAACGCGATTGACGACTACACACCCGCTACAGGCTCCGCGTTAGGATTATCAGACTTTAATTCGAATGTAAACTATCCAGAAAGTGGCGACCGTCTTGGCGTATTCAGCTCTAAATCTAATATTGTTGGAGACCTTAACGACGACATTGGAAGCAACGGTCAAAATTACCCAGCGGATTCATTTAAGGACGCCTACACTGGTACTCTAGAGTTGCATGTTAACGGTCGCAAGGTTCATGAGATTAATTTAGCATCCACCCTTAATGCGATCACAAATGATTTTAACGGCAACAACTCTGGATTTAGTGTTTCGGCTGTAGCGTTTAGCAAAACAACAGATCTGATCCCTGACTATACAAAACCATACAGAACAGGTACATTTCAAATTGGCGCAGCCGATCAGGATTTAGGATTTAACACCGCTAGGGTCGTGCATAAGCGCTCGGGTCTAAGCGATGTTAATACAAACTATATCGAGTGGGTTGTCGATACTGATGCTAATGCTCTAGCGGCTTCTGATGTTGTTTTAAATAACTTTAGTCATGCAGACATATATTATCAATCGGGAGTCCGATACTTTGCGGCGCAACCAAGCGCTTCATTTGCTTACAGGGCCTCTAACGTTTACAGAAACGTATATCAAAATGGCACCGCTGTTTCTTACCCAATAACTACAAATTGTTTTGTAAATAATGTTCAAATTGTCGGCACTGGCGTGAATTCTTTAAGCGCCGACGCCGCTAGTGTTTCACTCCCTGCATTGAACAACGGAGCATTTTGTGAAGCTGCCGATATTCATGTTACAGGCAATGTCGTGCTTGACAATACCACATCTATTAAGGGCGGACTAGGCCTGTTTACAGATATCGATGCTTCAGTAAACTCACAAATTTTGCATCCGCTCAAATCAAATTTAGTATCTAGCACACTAAGCAAAACTGACTTCATGCATTACTCTGGCACAATTGGCAGTACCACATTGGCAGCACAGGAATACTTTGGTCTAGAAACTTATAGACTACAGTCGTCAAGCTACAACAACCAGACAAATGTGACTGATACAAACTTAAGTTGGGATTCGCAAATTTCAGTTAATGACGCGGGATCTTACGCTAACTATGCAGACGGCCTTGTGACTGCAAACGGGTATGTTATTTCCCCGTTGCAAATTGGTAATTCTGGAGATACCAGAAACTCCGCAGAAGGGGGGTCGCTTCAGGCTCCAAACGGAAGTCCAAACTACTCAACACTCACTAACTCAACTAGAACATACTACAGATACTTTAGAAACACTACTGGTCTTGCAAAAGCTACATTTACAATTACATTATACGGAGATGCATATTTATGTGCTAAATCAGGCGCATTTTATACTGGCGCCCTAGGAGCGAATAAGAATATCAATGTTGAATTAAGAGTTCCGTTTGACTCCGGGTTTACGGGCCCCGACGATACTTCAACAGATTGGGCTGATTGTATTAAACCATATGCTGCGGGAACACAACCAACCGAAGATGGTGTAGGTGTCTTTAATGGCGGCGGCTCGGATTTGACTCAAACAGTCCCCACCGGCGGCCGCAACATACCAATTCAATTACAAGCCAGACAAATAAGAAACAATCAGTATTTTGTTTTGAAGATCACTGCACACAAGGATTGGACTGGATACTTATCTAGGATCGGGATCACTTACTAATGAGCACTGGAAAGACCAATATAACCTCGACCCAGTTTGCAGCCAAGAAGCTTCTTGGTAAGGCGCATACCTCTAATTTAAAATCAGATGTTAATGAATCAGTACCCTCTAACGTATCGATGCCCTTTGAATCAATCTTTGGAGAGTCAATTCCTAATGACCCGGGCACTGATTTTTACACTGTTTATGGAACCCCGGGAACTGTTGAGCAAGTATACTTTGATGTGGTATCCATCAGCGATACCATTTATGACGCCGATGACACCGGCGGTGGTGGCGACGAATCCTCTACCTCCGGTCCCCACGGCTACTACCTGAAGCTACCAGCAGCTTATGAGACGACATCTTCTAATCCTAGTAGAGGAACTGGCGAGTTTACAAATGGCAAACGAGTATACGATTCTCGCGGTGGCTTACAATTGGTTCCACCCTTAGTTTCAAACGCTAGCCCAAACAGATACTTCTTAAAGCTATACAAGGGAGATCCAACAGATCCAGCGAATGAAATTACTTCTGGAGATAGCGTCGACTGGCAGGTTGATTATTACTCAGGGATCATCTTTATTCAAGATTATAACTCCGCACGCGTCCCAGTAACAGCATCAGCATATCTATATGTGGGTAAATATCTAGATGAAAGAATTGTACAAATTTCAGGTTCTGGCGGCGGCGGCTCCGGCGCCGGAATATTTACAGAAATTGATAATAACGAAGCTTTTGTTACTAGTAGTTTGACAATTGGGGCAAATACTAATCCAACTCATACGTTAACATTAGTTGGAAACTCCCACTTATCTGGTGGAATATCTCACAAGCGCCACCACACAACAGAGAATTACACTGTGACACTATCGGATTATTATATTGGCGTAGATACAAATTCAAGTCAGGTTACTTTGACGTTGCCATCCGCTGGATCTACAACTAGCGGTCAGACATTCGTCGTAAAGGACGAGGGCGGAAACGCAGGTACTAATAATATTACAGTTCATATTGCTGGTAGTGACACCATCGACGGAGGACACTCAGTAGTGCTAGAATCAGCATATGCTGCAGTGTCGATATATAGCAATGGTCTTTCGGGCTATTTTGTTTATTGATAACCACTTCATCTAGCTCTTTTTAAATAAGTCAAGTATTTTAAAATACTTAAAAGAATATACCCTAAAAACGCATAAAAGCACACTATATAGAGTGCACGCTTCAGAAACATTAGCCCTGCTATATGCGGAAGGGCGTGCTAAAGCAATTTTAAATACATTTTGGAGGGTATAAATAATGGCTTATAAATTTCAATTAGGAAGCTTTACAGCTTCGGGCTCCATTAAGGTTGAGGATACGCTTGACGCGGCTTCAACTTTGCAAATTGGTGGAGTTGGGGTCACAGCAACCGCAGCTGAGATTAACCTCATTGATGGTGGTACCGCTCGCGGAACCACTGCTGTAGCATCCGGCGACGGATTCTTACACAATGATGCTGGAACCATGAGAATGACTAGTGTCGATAAGATGGCGGATCTTTTCGCTGGAAACGCGCTATCAGCCTCTTCTGGTGTTCTCAGTGTTAAAGCTGATGACGCATCTTTGGAGATCAACTCTGACGCACTTAGAGTTAAAGAAGGTGGTGTTACCAACGCAATGCTTGCTGGCTCTATTGCCAACGCTAAGCTTAGCAACAGTGCTATCACACTAAACCCCGGTGCAGGATTAGGTGCATTGGGTTCTGTTTCACTCGGTGGTTCTATCAGTATTGCTGTTGACGGCGTTCTTGAGGACCTTGACACCCTTGGTGCTCCAAGCGCTGATGGTGAATTCCTTGTTGCTACAGGTGCTGGCGCTTTCGCTTACGAAAGTGGTGCAACTGCTCGTACTAGCATTGGTCTTGGTACCGGTGATAACGCTCAGTTCAACGCCGTCATCATTGCTGATGACGCAGCATTTGGTGCAGTTGGTGATACCGACATGTTAACCATGGACGCTGGTAGTGACATCACAGTTGCTGCCGATCTCGACTTTGTTATCGGAAAAGCAGGTGGTCTTACTCTTGCTGACGGTGCTGTCCAGTCAACCGCTGCAGAGCTTAACTTACTCGACGGTGCAGGTGCCGGTTCTGTTGTCAACAACAAAGCTGTAATCTACAACGGCGGCGGTGTTGTTATCGGTCAGTCTCTCGCGACTGCTGATGATGGCCACCTCGGTAACCAAACAACCCCACAGATGATTCAGATGAAGGCTACTCGCGTTGAGTTCAACCAAGCTGTTGTGTTCAACGATGACATCTTCGTATCTGGCTCTACAGTGACAATGGATCAACAGCATCTTGTTATTCAAGATAAGCTTATTGGTCTTGGTTTCGTTTCTGGTTCTGTCACAGATGACAATGTTTCCGCCCCCGGCGACCGCGGATTTATCTTCGGTATGCACGGCGAAGACAACGTTGCTATGCACTGGGATGAAGGTTCGTCTAGATTCAAGTTTATCAAAACGGACTCACTTCCTACCGCTACTACGGTTAACGAAGTTTCCAAGGCTGACCTTGAGGTTGGTGTGCTTCACGCTTCCAGCGTTGTCGCCCCGCTTTCACTCAGCATTGATGCACAAGCTCAAGACGCAATTAACCTTTCTTCTGCTGCAGGTAAGGTTGTATACGTCACTGGCACCTTGGCCGCTAGCCGAAGCACTACGCTTCCAGCTGCACCAAACGTCGGTGATCAAATTGATGTCAAGCTAGCTGCCACTGGTGGTAACTCACTTACAATCGAAAAGGGTGCCGATGGGCACAACATCGATGGTGGTGATTCAATCATCCTTGAGTCAGACTTCGCTGCTGTCAAGCTCGTTTACGTTGCTGCTAACACATGGAGAGTCTTCTAAGATATTATCTTGGAATTCTATTCCTCAAACTTTGGGGGCCCTCTTCGGGGGGCTCCCTTTTTGTTTGGAACATTCCCAAACAGTCTACTATTTATAAAAGACCTCGTAACATGCACAATTGGAAGGTATTTAAATGTCATATAACTTATTGTCGGGTAGCGTTGAATTTATTGGCGAAACCCTAGGTACCGCGGAAGACCTAGTTAACACGCACGCAACGCAAACAATTACTGGTGCGAAAACATTCACCAACCTCACGGCCTCATCTGAGGGCGATGGCACCGTTGGACTCACCGTAACAGGGGATCTAAATGTTTCTAACGATCTTTCTGTTGCTGGTAACGATCTTACTTTGGCAGAGTATATCAAGCACATTGGTGACACAGACACGAACATACGTTTTCAAGATAATCGAATCGATTTTACGGCCGGCAATAATGTTCTTCTAATGCTCGACTCGGCCGGAGGAACGATTGCAATCAACAACACAGCCGGTAACAGAAACTTTGTATTGAAAAGTGCAACTTCTAACCAAGGGATGTACCATTCAGCGGCCAACCGCTCATTTTTATTTGGAGATATAAACGTAGTGCCGCAAGATAGTGAAGCACTAGTTCACATTACAAGCTCATACCATGAGCACTCGCTGCTTACAGTTGGAAATAAGAAAAACCCAATTTTTGCAATATCGGGCTCCACAGGAGATATCGGCCAAGGCCCAAGGGTTATAATTACAGGAAGTCTTCTTGTTGGCGGATCCGATGCTGGCTCTGTAGAAACTAGGTTCGCCGGCGGTAATGTTATTGCCGCTGGTATTGTCACAGGGTCATACGGATTGAGGGGAGAGTTATTAAACGTCCATTCAGGATTAGAGCATGTCACTAATGGTGGTGAAAAGAAATTAGCTGTCAAGGCACACACTGGCATTTCTGTTGATAATAACGGCGTTGCAGTCGATGTAAATGGATTAACAGATGTGGGCTCAATCAACACTAGTACTACCAATCAAGATTTCATATGTGTCTCAGATTATTCTAACAGTAATGCCACAGCAAAAATGGGCGTTGGTGACCTGCTGGCACAGACCGTTGGATCAGTAGCCAATGTGGGCTCAGGCACCGGCCAGATTTATAAGACAACACTCAGTAGAGAAGTTAAACTTAAAAGAATTGCCCAAGGTTCGAATATCACAGTTACCAATGGTGCAGATGATATTACTATTGCCGCTACTGTTCCTACCGTCCCAATTACTACTTACAACTTTACCAATAACGAGCGACTGATTACATCAGTAAGCAATAATACTGTTAAAACAGAAGCCAACCTTCACTGGAACTCGGAGAGGCTAATGGTGACAGGCTCTGTTTCTGCTACACAAGAACTAACTGGATTCCAACTACAAGTTGGCAGTGAAGAGGCTGGAGATGATTGTATGGCAAAAATTAAGACAGAAGATGCCAACAAAACCCTCCTGTTATGTAAAAGTTCAGCACATGAAGTTATACTAGGTGTTACTGGCTCAAACAAGGTTGTGGTCGGTGGAGCCCACTTTGATGGGGTTTTTAACGTATCGGGCTCAAACAATGTCCATTTGATTTCGCTTAAATCTGATAGCGAAAACCCAGCATTTTATGTAAGTGGCTCAGGTGATGCTGCTCTTTCTGGCAGATTGGCATTGAAATCCGACGGCACAGCAGATCCTACCGTATTAGCCAATCATGCACACATATATGCAAAAGATGTAGCAACTTCAGCCGAGGTTTTTGTTCGTGATGAAGCTGGCAACATAACACAAATCTCGCCTCATAACGAGGAAGGCGAGTGGCAATACTTCTCTAGAAACACACGCACTGGCAAAGTTGTCAGGGTAAATATGGAAAGAATGATTAGAAAATTAGAACAAATTACTGGTGAGTCCTTTATGGAAGAATGGTATGAGGACCCTACCGATTAACACAACAAAGAATTCACTAAAGCAAAAAATGTCATTTACGCTTTCTGCATACTAATTAACATATGAAAAAATATTTTTTTATAGGAGTAACTTTATGTCTTCACTGTTAGAACAGGCTATTATCGATGCCACTGCATTAAAAGAGGCTGCATTGAAAAATGCCGAAGCTGCCGTGCTAGAGAAATACGCACCAGAAGTAAAGAAAGCTGTCGAAGCTCTTTTGGAGCAACCCGAAGACCCAATGGCAGACCCAACAGCTGCCATGCCCGGTGCAATGGAAGAGCCCGCCGGCATGGAAACGGATGTTGAACCAGACCTAGCGGCCACAGAGGGAGAGGACATGTGCCCCTGCCCAGATGAAGAGGAAAGCACTGAAATGGTTATTGACTTTGATGAGCTATCTAGTTTTGTAAAAGGTGAGAAACCTGCCCAAGATCAACAAGATCTTGCAGCTGCCATGCCTCCCATGCAAGAAGAGGTCGAGATTTCAGACGATTTGCTAGATAATATCTTAAGCGCTCTTACTGAAGAAAAAGGTGAGAAGGGAGATGCTGATCCTCTTGATGGCGAACGTGCTAAATTCGACAAGGACCACGATGGGGTTCCTGACGGAGCAGATAAAGATAAGGACGATCCTGATGTCAAGGAGTCCATTGATGAAGACGAGCTTACTGCCATGGTTGAAAAGATGGTGGTAGATATGGCTTCTAAGAAAACAGGGTGGCTAGGCGTTTCAGAGGGTGACATGGCCCACGAAGCTGAACTTGAACTAGCTCGCCGTCAATCAACAGAATTTAAAGAGGAAAACGAAGCTCTGAAGAAAGCTACTGCAGAATTGCAGGAAAAGCTTACTCGCTACGAAGATACTCTAAACAAGTTAAAGAATAAATTAGATGAAACCAATCTTAATAATGCAAGATTGTTTTACGCGAACCGCGTTTTGAAAAGTGGCTCCTTGAATGAGCGGCAAAAAAATAAAGTTGTCAATGCTATTTCAAAGGCAGGTTCAGTTAAAGAAGCGAAGGTCATTTATGAAACCCTTCAAGACACAGTGGGCTCCACGCCGGATCGCCGCGGACCACAATCACTGCGTGAAGCTGTTACTAGACCCTCTTCTATTATGTCATTGCGAGAAAATCGTGACCGACATGAAAAAGCTGATCCAGTTTCTGAGAGAATGAAACTTCTCGCAGGTATTAAAAAATAACATTACATTCAAGGAGAAAATAAAAAATGTCTATTCTTAATAAACTTACTGAAGGCATTGTCGAGCGTGACCTCTCCCGAGAGTCACATGCGCTTCTCACCAAGTGGGAGCGTACAGGCCTTCTTGAAGGTTTGACCAACGACCGCGACCGTAACGCCATGGCCCGTCTCTTAGAGAACCAAGCCAAGGAGCTACTTCGTGAGTCTACCAGCATGAGCGCTGGTGATGTTGAGGGTTTTGCCTCTGTTGCATTCCCCATCGTCCGTCGCGTTTTTGCGGGACTCGTTGCTAACGAGCTAGTCTCTGTTCAGCCAATGAGCCTCCCATCTGGTCTCATCTTCTTCCTCGACTTCAAGTTCAGCCCCAACATTGCTGACGCAAACGACCTTTCGACTGATGTTCGTACTGATGGTCTTTTTGGACAATCTAACGACAAGTCGATCTATGGTACAGACAAGGTAGGTAGCCAGATCACTGGTGGTGTCAACCTAGTCGGAACTTACGGTGATGATCAGTCTGGTCCTCGTACAACCGTTGGTTACGCATATGGTAGCCCCTCTGGTTCTGCAATTCTCGACGCCGCGGATTCTGATGTAAACCATCACCACGTTCGCGCTTGCTTCGCACTTAACAACGTTACTGAAGCTCAGAAGAAACT
>CEOW01030996.1_pt1 | contig 23426 bp, 52 predicted proteins | sample 530621 | NCBI WGS metagenome assembly CEOW01 (sample SAMEA2620734, study PRJEB7988) | marine metagenome | isolation source: saline water (ENVO:00002010), including | reverse complement strand
TGCTTGACGCTGATTGCAAAGAAATTTGTGTTAAGTACCCTCTGTTGGTCAATATCTCAAATCAGATTTCTTACTATACCAACATGAATGATAACGACTTCGGTAAGAATATCTCTGATTATATCAAGTTAGTCGATAAAAATGCTTGACATTTCATGGAATATAAACGATAATATACAAATACTAAATTGAAAAACAAACTAGAAAGATTGAAAAATGACTAAAGTACCATATAACATGAGCGAGGATTCCATAACCATCTTTTGGGAAGGAAAGCCTTATACGATAAGAAAAGACAATGCAAATTTCTCTGCGGTAAAGCAAGCATTACTTGATGCTCGTTATGAGGATGTTGGTTCGCTACTAGACATTGCCAAAGCAGTAGAAGATTTCGTAGAGGGCGATGTAGAAATTCGTGACGAAGTTGTTTACTACAAGGGCAAGCATCGTTTGCATGGAGTTGTCGTAGACAAGCTCTTGGAGATGTTGCGTAGTGGCATGAAGGACTCGACCCCTATCACCAAATACATTAGCAGACTTATGGAGAATCCTTCTTCCAATTCTGTTAGCGAGCTTTATACTTTTCTTGGATACAAGTCGCTTCCAATCACTCCCGAAGGGAATGTGCTAGGGTACAAGGGAGTTCAATCCGATTTTTGGTCAACCACAGGTAATGCAGATACCATTGTCAAGCAAGGTCAGACCAACGAACGACATCAGATTTTCAATGGAGTAGGAGAAACCATCGAAGTTCAACGCAGAAGCGTGGATGACAACAAGGACAATCATTGTTCTTTCGGACTTCATGTTGGTTCGTATGATTATGCGAACGAATGGGCGGGAAATGGGGGAAGACTGCTTCTTGTTGAGTTCGATCCGCAAGATGCAGTTTCCGTTCCTACTGATTGTAACTTTCAGAAGCTAAGGGTTTGCAAGTACAAGGTAGTGGCAGACATTACCGACTCTCGCAAAGAGCTTGATAAGGCGGTCTATGAGGCTAATAAGCCTATCTATGGATCAAATGATGATTACGAAATCGAGAACGAGGATGGAATGGATGATGATTCTTGGGAAGACGATAGTGTTCGCTTGATGATTCGCAATTACATTGAAAATCGTTTTGATGAAGGCTCGACTCCTACACTCAAGCAAGTGCAGAGTAGACTCAAAGGAGAGAAGATCACTTGTTCAGAAATCGCAGAAATTGCAGAGGATTTGGGGTATTCAGTTTATACAGAAGATGAAGTACCATTTTCTCAGTCAAAAATCGTAGAATAATTTATAGAAAGGTAAAAAAATTATGGAAACACAAGTAGAAACATTCAGTATCTCAAATTCGCTTTCTAGTGCAACTGACGCACAAGTTGATGCAGTTTGGGCTATACTAAAGTATAGAGAAATTGGGATTTATCGTAAGGTAGCGTCAATTTGCGAGGTTCTTGATCTTGATTTTGCAGAAGTTCTTAGCGAACTTCCTTCGGATGAAGAGGGTAGAATCCTAGATCATAAGACTAGGCATCTTATTCACGACTCCCTTATCAATCTTATTTCTTAATATCAAGTGGGGCAGTTCTTAGCGAGGTTGGGGTTTCTTGCCGTTTCTGTCCTCACTTTTTATGTCGGTTGGACTCTCGCATCATTTATCTTCTTACTTTGTGCAACTCATGGATATTATCGAGTTTGTGCGATCTCAAGAAATATTTGGTGCGGAGTTCTTCCACATTTTTTTTGGTCAAATAATAAACCCCATGATTATAAAAATTATTTTTCTTATTTTCGTCTGAGGCTTTCATGCGGATTAAGATTCTTATTTATGAGAGAAACTTTGAGTGATATTTCCGAGCAAGATTCATTTCAAGTGAGCTTTTCAGATTTCTTTTCAGCAAATAACGAGTCAAATAATTCCGATTTACAATACTCACATTTATATGGAGAATGGAAGGAAGGAAATAGCAATGAATGGAAAGTAAGTAAATAAAATTTTCTTTTCATTTTATTCATAGAAAATTATTTATACTGATCGAAGCGAAATAAACTCAAATATAATTCAAATATAATTACAAATGATTTTGCATAAGATTGAGAATTGCGGTGTTCCTGTTCAAATTGCGTAATTTCAAATGATTTTTACTTTTGTATTTCAAACTATATCAACATAACAATAAGCGTAATACATATATTACATATAATAACAATAATATATATACAAATATAAGATATAATATAATCAAGATAAATAATACATTACCGATTTTACATAGTCCACGACTTTTCTCTTTCAATTAACCCCACCGCTAATTTCATTTATAATTACATAAAATATAATCAACAATATATTTACCGCAATTTTTTATACTTTGTATTCTATTCCTATATAATATATATTACTAACATCAAATAAAGAAAAAGAAAAATGAAAATAATAAAAAACATAATTGATGCCATGCTTAATTTTATTCGTTTTTGCATTAGGTTGTCGCTTCGCATTGTTGCAGTTGCAAAAGAAGAAATTGCAAATAATAAAAGTTCAAATAAAGAAACTTCAAATAATGAACAATCATGCGAGAGAAATGAACACGGATTTCCTTGCGTGTGCGGGTTTTGGGGAAATAAGTCGAAATAACAAGACTTAATTTTATACAAAAATTCGTGCGATTTCGCCGCCAACCAAAGGTAATCAATCTTTTTTGTTGACTTTCGGTAGTATTCGTGCCATTATAGTAGAATGAAAAATACAGAAATGCTAAAAGCAACCATTATGACCGAGAGAATGAAGCTCGCAATGCTTCTATCTAACGCTAGAGAGAGCATGAGCGACTCTGATTTCGAGAATGTAGAGTGTGAGGTACGCAGATTGCACCTTCACGACAACAACAACGACCTTGAAGGGTCACTAGAGGCAACGCAAAATCTAATTACAAAACTTTCAAATAATGTATAATTTCCTGCAATCATTAGAAGCATTTTCAGCAAAGATGACTGAAATAGAAAATCAACATAAACAATATTTTAGTATAGAAGAATCAGAATTACTTGAAAATAAGAAAAAAGAATTCGCAAATAATGTGATATTTTGGTGCGATGCAGATGCACCCGAAGAAGAAAAAAAGAAAAGAATCAAATGGGAATATAGTAATATCTTCGACACATTAGTTCAAATAATAAATAATAATGTAGATACTTATGAAAACCTCGACAATGAAGAGTTCTAAACCTATTGCCGAGTTAATTGAATCAGATTTTTGGAAGAATATGTGGGCGGTCTTTGAGGTAGACCGAGAATTCAAAAAAGAAAATGTCACAATATGTGATTATAATGCTAAAAATAATAAGGATATTGATTATCTTGCAAATAAAGGATACAATATAGAAAGAAACGAAAATGGATCAAATAAGAAATATACTATTGTATTATCAACTTACCAAATAAATGAAAATATGAGTGAGTATGAAATAAATAATCATATATATGAACTTGAACAAATTAGCAAAGGTGCAATTATATTTACTACAAATAAGAAAGTAAATAAGCTAAATAATATAGTACCGACAATCAAAACAAAAAATTTCAACATATACTTCAGCTAATCGTATATAAAAAATTGTGAAATTGCGGAAGTAGCTCAGTTGGATAGAGCATCTGCCTTCTAAGCAGAATGTCGTGAGTTCGAGTCTCACCTTCCGTGCCACAAAACTTTTTTCTTGACTTTGCAGACAATGTATGTCATACTATAAGAATAATGTCAAAAGAAGCAGATAGAGATAAGTCAATAATGAGAGAGATTCTCAAATTGAACAAGAAGATAGATTATCTTACTGATAATGTATTTACTTTATTGAATCAAATTTCAGATAAAGTTGGCGTGGAAAAAGAAAATGTTCCTCAACCATTTATCAATGTACCCGCACCTAAAGCGGATTGGACAATCAAAGCGAAAGGACAAGATAATGAGTAAAACTGCAAAATGCACAAGAAATAGCCAAATTCAACGCAACATCCAAAACGGAAGCTATGTTCATAACGGACGCTTTCGTGATTATGGCACTTTGCCCGAAGATATTCCTTCTTGGGATCACAGGGTACGCAGACAAGGCGAAATGCTTGCGAAGGTAGAGCGAAAAATTCGCAAAGCAAAATAACTTGACATATATAAAAATTTGCGTTAGTATTATAGAATGAACACAGCCGAAGCCTTTTTGCAAGACATAGAGCGTTCCATCAAGCAAGTCGAGAAAGAATCAAATTCTCAGCCTCGCAAAGGTATGATGGTTTACCTAGATAAATCAACACCAATTATGGTGCAGTACGCTAACGAAAGTTCGTTCAACAGGGCAAAAGCAATCTCGTCTCGCAAGGGGCAACAATCATGTCTTAGAAATGTAATTGATAATGGAGGAAAAATGCAATGACTGATTCAACACAAAAATATGTAGAGTTCGATAAGTTGGCATGGGTTTGCGATAAGTCAATCCCTGCTAGGGGTACAGAAGTAAATGTAAAGATCAATGGTATTGGTCGATCTGTTGTGCAAAAGTATTTTGTAGAGCATGGTTTTATCGGATTGATTGTAAAGCCTAATGATCCACCTGCATGGTATATCAAGCAGAATGGAGTAGATGCAGTATGCCATGTGTTCCCTGCCGAAACCGAAGAGCTTAGAGTTCTTACTAACGAAGGTGAGCATGACAAGGAATTCTATCAAGCGAGCCATGAGGCAATGGCATGAAGACATCAGAAGAGCATCTGAAGGTAATGCTTGAGGTTCGCAAATTGCTCGATGAGCGTTTAGGACTTACAATTCAAAATCATGGACTATGGAGAATACAATTTCTTGTAGAAGATGAACTAGAAGAGAAAGACAAGATAGAAGAACAATCAAATAAGGAGAAAGAGAAAATTCACTTAGCGTAATATAAAGTAAAATATAATTCAATAAAATAATAAAAACTTAACACAAGTTGTTGAGTATAAGGTGTTTGCGAAATCGCCCGCCGAATTTTAAAGATTTGTCAAGCAAAAAATGAAAAACTTTTTTTCAATTCAACGAAAAAAAAGGTTGACTTCACGGCAAAACCTGTCATACTATGTATTATGAATTACGCACAAGAGCAACTAGAATACCTTGAGTGGCAAGCTCAAGCCGAAAAAGAAAAAAGATACCATCCCTGCGATATTGCAGAGGGAGTTTACGCATTAGTGGATGATGATAGTCCTAGCGAATCACCAATATATTTCCTTACATTAGAAGGTGCATCAGCTTATGCAAAGGGATCTTACCCTTACTCAAATGGCAATTGGTCAGTATATAGAATAGGAAACAAAGTATTATGACAATGATTATAGGAAAAGAAAACATTGATGCCTTTAGAGCAAAAGTATTGCTTAGAGGTTTGAAGCTAGAAATGCTTGGTCTGAGTAGGAGAGGACAATCTTGCTATGCGATCATCAAGCAAGAATACGGACTGAAAGGTAGTAAGCAAAAAGTTTACGATCAGTTCAAGGTTATGCTTGACACAAACTAGGAGATATACTATAATGATTACAATGCAGAAACTAGATAAGCTATACAAGATAGACTCGCTCGGAAAACTGAGGGAGTGGACAATGGTCATTGACAAAGATTCATTCTATGCTGAGAAAGGTTTAGTTGGAGGTAAAATCGTATGCGATAAGCCAACAACTGCAATCGGCAAGAACGAAGGCAAGGTCAATGCTACAACTAACGAAGAACAAGCGTTGCTTGAAGCAAAAGCAAGGTGGGATAAAAAACTCAAAGAAGGTTATGCTCTTTCGCCTAAAGAAGCAGAAACTCAAAGTTATTACGAACCTATGCTTGCACAAAAGTTTGAGGACAGAGAGAAGGAAATTCAATCTGTATTCGATAACGAAGGTAAAATCTTTTCTCAAGCCAAACTAGATGGTATCCGTTGCATCATTCGCATGGAAGATGGAGAGATAGTTGCTCGCACTCGCAAAGGTAGAACTATCGACACAATTCCTCATGTAATTGAGGAACTGAGCGTATTCTTTGACTGCAACGAAGATGCGATACTCGATGGTGAGTTGTACAATCACGACTTGAAGCACGACTTCAACAAGATTGTTTCGCTTGTTCGCAAGAAAGTTCCCGAAAAGACTAAGAATGATACTGATAAGAGTTTTGCAAAGAAACTTGATAAGTTTCAAGAATCTCAAAAAGAAGCAAAAAACCTAATTCAGTATTGGGTGTACGATTGCCCAAGATTGTCAGATGAATACAATGAGTCAATCTCTTTCTCAGCTAGAAACTTTATGTTGCAAGGAGAGTTTACGGATGTGGTGGATGGAAACTCTGTCAAACTTGTACAAACCGATGAGTCTCAATCGTTTGACGAACTTGACGAAAAGTATTCAGAGTATATGGAAAACGGATACGAAGGACAAATGGTTCGTATAGATGCTCCTTATGAAAGTAAGCGTAGCAAGTCTTTGCTCAAGCGTAAAGAGTTTCAAGATGCAGAGTACAAAGTTATTGATATAGAAGAAGGTAACGGAAATCGTAGTGGTACTGCAAAACATTTAGTGTGCTATTGCCCATTGACAGATCAAACTTTCAACTCCAATATCAAAGGTAACTTTGATTATCTCGCAGAAATCCTAGACAATAGCGATTACTATATTGGAAAGTTAGCTACAATCAAATTCTTTGAGCTTACTCCTGATGGAGTCCCACGCTTTCCTTATGCGATAGCATTTCGAGATTACGAATAAACCATAAACACATTGCGAAAAATGATTGACCCAAAAAAAGTTACAGACTACAACAGAAACGAATGGCAACTACAAGAGTTCCTTATCTACTGCATATGCGTTGCGGGCAAGAAAAGCGAAATCGAATCACCAAAGGTTCGTAAGTTTTGCACTGATCCAAGATTTGGATTTGGACTAACTCCATTTCAGCTCATACGCAAACTACTTTCGGTCTCTTCTGTAGAGGGAGATGGATTGATGCAACATCTGAAGAAACATAAGATTGCACCATATCAACAACGCTATAATAGCTTCAAGGATATCGTAACCTTACTTGACAAAGATTTGCGTGAAGTTACAATTGATGAACTGCAAGAAGTTCGTGGGATTAGCACTAAGACTAGCAGATTCTTTCTTACGCATTCAAGAGAAGATTTCGATGAACCCGTTCTTGATACACATATTTTGAGATTCCTTAGTGATTTTGGATACAATGATGTACCTAAGTCAACCCCTCAAAACCCAAAGGTTTATGAGAGACTGTCTAAGCTTTTCAGAAGTATTGCTAGATTTGAAGGTAAAAGCGTTACCGATTTTGATCTAGAAGTATGGACTAAGTATTCCTACGGAAATTGATTGACAAAACACCAAACCTTAACTATAGTATAATTATGCAAAAAACAAAAAAAGAACAAAAAGTAGATTTCAACTCCATCAAAGATAATGTATCTCGCATTGCAAGCCACGGACAAATTCTAGTTGCCTCAGACCGATACAACAAGGTAGACAAGTTTTTCAGCAATCTGTCGCTAGGCTTAGTCAAAAAAGAAGAGGATTATTGGAGCGACCTTACTATTCGTGACGATGCAGAGTATTTTGCTCGTTGGGTATTTGGGATAATGAGTGTTCATACTACATGGGAGAGCAATGTGAGAGGCTACAATCTCGCTATGCAAGATTTATCTTGGACAACTTCTAAGGATAGGTTAGAGCAGATGGTCATTGATGCAAAGGTTGGAATGTATGAAAGACGCAACAAAGGCTTATGGCAACTTGTTGATAAGTTCCGTGAAGACCCAAAACAATTCTATAAGAAAGAAGATGAAACTTGGCAAGAATGCAGAAATCGTCTTATAGGTAGCATCTATGGATTAGCTAATGCGAAGACAACTTATTCTATTGCATTGGCATTTCCTACTGAAGCTCGCCTATGTTGTCTAGATGTTCACTTACTTAGATTCATGGGGCATGACCTTAAGAAGGGTCACGCAAGCAATCTCAAGGTTTACGAAGAAATGGAAAACGAGTGGCTTGATCGTTGCGACAAGTATGATGTATCACCAAATGTTGCAAGAGAAATCTATTGGAACAAGGTGCAGAATCGTAGGAATTCTCGCTATTGGTCTTATTGCCTAGAAAGATAGGAGGTTACTATGGGTATACATCAAAACGCTCCAAATCTCAATGCACTTATGGAGGAGCAAGACCTCCCAAACGATGCAATTTACTATCCCGAATATGATAAAGCTATTATAGGTCACACAAGTAAAGGGCAGATAGTTTATGATATTGATGCGTGCATCGAGGCATTAGTAAACAATAACGATATGGACTATGAAACTGCTTCTGAGCATTTTTGGTTCAACACAGAAGGTGCGTATTATGGAGAGATGACTCCTGTGTTTTTGCATAGAATGCAAGAATAATGCAAGAGTTCATAATTCTTCTTGCGCACCTAATTCTAATGTATTTGTTTTTTCTTAGAATAAGATAATGAGGCCAACTCAAATCCAAAGTTATTTTGATGCAATACAATATTTTGATGAAAACTTTGATCCCCAAAGCAAAGATCAAATTGCATTGAAAAATATATTAGATCAGCTATACGCAACTTGGCCAAATACCTCAATCACATTAGCTGAACAAGGCTTCTTTCTCTCAATGCTGCAACTAAATTAGCACCAATGACTTAGGAAAATCGCGGGCCGATTTTTAAAAATTTTGTAACTAACTGATTATGAGCAACTTTCGCAAGAAAAAAAGTGTAATTTAGGTGTTGACTTTACCCCAAAACCTGTCAAACTATATATTATGAAACGCACTAAGAATGATGAAAGATATGATATTGACTTTGACCGCAAAGTCTTTGTCTACAAAAACTTGCACAAGGGCTGTTGGAGTATCAAGCAAGATGGCATTGTAAAGGCTCATGCTGATAATGTAACTCTTTATCAGGTGATGATGAAAGTCAATCGCAAAGGCAGAGAAAGAGTTTTGAAAGAAAAGAGAAAGAATGTTCATGCAGGGATCAAGGGGTATTTGCGTCTTGAGGAATTTGAGAGAGTATGGGATGATTTGCCCGAAGATCAGTTTGATGAGATAACATACAATCCTTACAAGTATTCTTCGTTCGTTCACACTAAGGATGGATCTCCTCGTTGGTTTGGCTGCATTGCCAAACTTGAGGAAAAAAGAGTTCTTATTGCTTGACAAAACACATAAACCTAACTAGACTACTATAATGACACAATCCAAAATCAGAGAAGAAATTCTACAACTTGTAAAAGGTAACCTTGCATGGGCAGACCCAATGTCAAAAGTATGCCTAGATCAAAATCAACTGCATCCAAAAAAGTTTCCAATTGGAAGTACATTTCAGTCAGCAGAAGAAGTCTTGGAGGACATCATTTGTGACTTGACATCCCTTCAAAATGAGCTTAGAATAGAAGCATCTTTTCAATCAGCACAACTATGAAAACACTATACATCGTAAGAGGACTTCCAGGAAGTGGCAAGTCTAGCCTAGCAAAGAAAGTTACAGAGTTAGTATACTCTGCTGACGACTTCTTCACCAACAAGAAGGGTGAATACAATTTCAATGCCAAATTGCTTGGAAAAGCACATGAATGGTGTTGGGGCAAAGTAAGAGATGCAATGTTCATTGGAGCAGAAGCAGTTGCCGTTGCCAATACCTTTACTCAAGCATGGGAGGCAGAAAAGTATTATCAGATTGCAGAGGAGTATGGATACTCTGTCTTTGTAATTGAATGTCAAAATGACTTCGGCAATGTCCATGATGTGCCTCAAGAAAGTATTGACGCAATGAAAAAAAGATGGGAAAAAGACTTGACTCCTGTCGGCAATCTGTCATAATTGAACATATAACACTAACAAAGGATACACTATGGGATTAGATCAATATGCTTATGCACAAGAAGGCGAAGAAAAAGAAGAACTCGCCTATTGGAGAAAACACAATCGGCTTCAAGGTTGGATGGAAGAACTTTGGCAAGACAAAGGTAGACCATACGACGGAGAGCTTGATGAAAACCCAATGGGGGATTTCAACTGCGTTCCTGTCGAGCTTACTTTGTCAGACCTTGAGCAACTTGAGGCTCATGTAGAAAACAAAGCATTGCCCGAAACAGGAGGCTTCTTCTTTGGTAATGATTCATTTGGTTGGACAACCGAAGATGGCGAAGAGTATGGAGAGAACGATTATCATTACAAGCAAGATGATCTTGAGTTCATCGAAAAAGCTCGCAAAGCTATTGGTGAAGGCAAAAAAGTTTTCTATGATTCTTGGTGGTAAAAAGGAGGAGTTGACAATGGGAGAATACGATACATATATAGACGCTATATGCGAAAAAGATGAGCTTGGCACATTGCCACCGCTAGACAATGAACCCGAATATGATGCTGATGCAGAAACATGGGGCTTGTATTTTGAGTATAGCGATCCGTATACCAAAGAGAATGATCTTGTCTGCCTTCATTTTGATGATGAGCAAGACGCACGCCTAACTGCACAAAGAATTAGAGAAGATAGGATTTCAAACAAAATCAAGTTAGAGGAGGAAAAAGCAAAAAAAGCTCTTGACAAACAAGGCTAAATATGGCATACTATATATTATGAAAAAGAAAATGAATAAGCTAGAAAATCAAATCACCAACCTACTTGCTCGCGGTACTGCAATTGCAAGCTTTGACTACAACGGTTCATCTAGGAATGTCGTAATTGGAGCGAATGCTTCGTCTTTCGGAGATCGGCAATGGGGAACAATGTCAAATCGCGCCATAGTGGATCATAAGGGCAAGAAATACCTTTCGGCGCGTGTCAATAATGATATCGGTCATGTAAAGGCGTTCGCGTTAGATAAAATATCGAATTTCAAGGTTGATGGCTCAGTGGTGTGAGCCGATGTAGTATGGTGTGTGTTCGAGTGGGGCCCAAATAGGGCCCCACTTTTTTTTGCCCAAAAATCGCCCGCCGATTTCGTGCCAGTTTCACAAGTTGTTATTAGGCTGAACATTAGGAAAACAAAAAAAATGATGCGATTAAGCTTTTTTTTCTTGCAATTACCTCAGATTCTGTCATAATTATAGTTATGAAAGTGAGGGAGATAAAGATAAGAAAGACCATTCTTTTTACCAAGTCTCGCCCACACAAGGTAAAGAAGAATACATTACATCGTAAACGCAAACACAAGGAGAACCTATATCATGTATCTTAAGGAAGAATACAACGAAGACAAAATCGAGAATGCACTTGACGCAAACGATCAAGCAATGGACTTGGTTTACAATGCAGTTATCGCCCCTATGGAAGATAAGCTAGACGAGCAACAAGCCTACGCTATTGCCATTGCAGGTGCAGTTCTCAAGACTATTGCCCAAAAGGCATACGCTTACGAAAAGTTGCAAAAAGGTGAGAATTTGCAAAATTAGGGGTTGACAATCGCATCTATTTTTGAGATAATTATAACCATAATCAAGATAACCTAAGAGAAAAAAATTATGAATAGACTAAACCTAAACATCTGCGGTGGCGAACATACAAAAGTAGGCTTCGATGAAGTCTGTGCAGTAGAGACTCCGCAAGCTACAGAAACTTGGCGTCCAATCAGCCATAGCTACCTCATCGACAGGGTTCGCACCCATCTTGATGACAATGGCTACGAGATTGTCGCTGAAAACCACAACCTCGCTCGTTTCGGGCAACGCTACTTTGGATTGTTCCAAGTAAACAATAAAGACAGAGAGCAAAATGATAGGGGTACTATCCTCGGTCTTCGCAATGCTCACGATAAGTGCTTCCCTGCAGGGCTTTGTGCAGGTGACGCTCCCTTCGTATGCGACAACCTTGTTTTTCACAACGAGATTGTCCTTGCTCGTAGGCATACTAAGAACATTATGACTGACCTTCCGCAAGTTATTGCTCGCACCATTGGCAAGTTGTCGGGTATGTGGAATACTCAAGACAAGCGAATCGAGTCTTACAAAGACTACGAGGTCACCAATGCTCAAGCGAATGACCTTGTCATCCGTGCTTATCAAGCAGGAGCAATCAGCAAGGCAAAGATCGCTGATGTCGTTGACCAATGGGAAACTCCCGAACATCCCGAATTCAAGGATCGCAACATGAACTCCTTGTACAATGGGTTCACGGCAGTTCTCCGTGGCGGTGTCATGCAGTTACCAAAGCGTTCTGACGCTCTGCACTCTGTTCTCGACTCTGAAGTGGGCTTGACCCTCGCAACCAAATCTTAATCTAACATAAAGGAAAATAGTAGTATGAAGCATAAAAACCTCTCATCTGTTCTCAATAACCTCCAAGGACGATTCGTTTCGGTTCTTGTCAAGGATGGTGTAAACCGCCATTCATATTCGGCAAAGCTGAAGAGTCACAATTCTGAGGTGGTAACCTTCGTTGATACGAACGAAAGCAAAGGGCGGAACTTTCGAAAGGTTCGCAGGTCTGCAGTGCTTGGGCTGAAAAGCGGTAAGCATTCGTTCCGTAGAACGAAAGCCCTGTAAAGGGCAAATAGGCAAATAGGAGCCTACCAAATAGTCCCAAGGGCGCAAGCCCTTGGGACTTAATGGTTTACAAAAATCGTCCGCCGATTTCGTGCCAATTTGCCTGTTATATCAAGCAGTATTAGGGTTTTGCTTTACTTAAAGCTGCCTTGCTATAATTCATTGCAATTTTGCATGATATAAAAAGCTTATTTGATGAAAAAAAGTGTTGACTTAGACTCTCATCTGTGCATAATTGTATACATGAACGCTAAAGAAAGAATGAATGAATGGAAAAAGCTTCCCGCGAACACTATCCCATGGGAAACTTTCAAACGCCTAGTGTCTCAGTTCGGAATGGACGAAGGTATAAAGAAAGCCCAAAAGATTATAGAAAAAAAGGGTTGACAAACACACGCAAAAACTGATAGGATTACATCATATGATAAAACAAACATTGCTTACATCAGGAAACGCCAAAATTATCAAAGGTGAAAAACTTGGCTACATCACAAAAGGCTTGCATCTCGCTCCCGCAAACCTTTCAGGATACGAAACTTGCCGTTGGCGGTCTAAGGGTTGCACAATGGCTTGCCTAAACACGGCAGGTCGTGGACGCATGAATTCAATTCAAGATTCACGCATTGCAAAGACAAAGTTATTTTTCGAGAAACAATTTGACTTTCTCGCAAAGCTAACAAAAGAGATTGCCTCGACAATCAAAAGCTCCATTAAGAAAGAAATGGAAGCGGTCTTTCGCTTGAACCTTACAAGTGACATTGCATGGGAATCTGTTTTCTTCAATGAAGATGAGCCGAAAACTATTTTCGACAAGTTTCCCGAAACTAAATTTTACGACTACACCAAGTCGTTTCAACGCATGAAGGCTTTTCTCAATGGCGAGTTGCCAAGCAATTACCATTTGACTTTTTCATGCTCCGAGACTAACGAAAAGATTGCAAAACTTGTCTTGGAAATGGGCGGTAATGTTGCGGTTGTCTTTCGCAATCAACTTCCTAAAACTTGGAATGGCGTTGAAGTTGTCAATGGAGACGAATCCGATTTGCGTTTCCTTGACAAGCAAGGTGTCGTTGTTGGGCTTATCGAAAAAGGTCTTGCCAAAAAAGACGAAACGGGCTTTGTGAAGGAAGGAATTGATTCTTGACATTCAATCGAAACTTAACTACTATTACATCATGGACTATTACGAATCAGCCGAAGACCTAACGATTACAAGAGAGAGAGCGTTGCTCGAACTAGCAAGACATAATTGCCAAGACATAGAGCAATTTTTTGATGACTTAGGAGATCGAGAAGAGTATAATGCACAATCTGTCTTGATTTGGTTAGGGTACTAAATAGCTAATAACCAACGACTTGCGCAGCAATTCGGCGGGCGATTTCGCGCAACTCTTTGATAACCAGCATTTTAACTTAACTTTATACAAAACTTTTTTCAAAAAAAGTGTTGACACAGAGCTAGTTTCTGTCATAATTGTATATAGTTCTTTTGATAATCAATTTCATTTGTGCCCTCTTAGTTTATGGAGGTAAAAACAACGACTTACTGCAGTATACTAGTTAAGCCTGCGAGCGACTGATCATCGTTTTGAGTCGGAGAAAGGAGTTCGAATCTCCTAGAGGGCGACTATTTCCTGTAGATGCAAAAGCATTGAACAACGAGGCGTTCGAATCCACGCCTACAACCCGAAAGGGAGAGAGGAAAAGGGACACAATTTTGCTAGCGGAAGTAATTCGGGCTCTTCTGAATCGCCAAGTACGAAACTTGGTCTAAGGATGGATATCCAAGCGGGACGAATCCATGAATGAAAAAACTAGCAGATTAAGAGTTTCCCGTCGGTTCTCATTTGTCAAAAACCGATATCAATTTACCATGACAAATCAACAAACATTCGCACTCGCATTCTTCATCATAATGATATTCATCTTAATCACTCATCTTTTAGGATTTAGTGGTTGACATTACAAAACAATCTGCCATACTATATACTATGATTACATTACAAGACCTAGAATTCACTCCACACCCACACATTCCTCAAGGACAAGTTGCCAAAAAGGAATTGCCTAATGGTATTTTCCTTTCAATCATTACGGGCGAAACGGCTTATTCGGGCGACAACACTTACGAGGTCGCAATGTTTTGGCAAGGCGAATTTATTCGGCTTGGAGCTTATGACGATGTTCTTGGCTACCAAAGCGAAGCTCAGATCAATGATTTGATTGCCTCCTCTCAAAAAGATTTATCTTCGTTTCTCAAAAAGTCAGAAGCAAAAAAAGAACTTGAAAAACAACTCTTTTCCTAAAAATGCAAAACATAAAAAAAGTATACGAATTAGTTATAGATGGAGAAACCATCCAAACTGAAGACAAATGCCGTGAGGGCTTGGAGAATATATATAACTCTGTGGAAGACTACCTTGAGGGTGGATGCTACCTTTCAGAGTTTCAGATATCAGTATATTATTCCGAATATGACGAACTTGGATTCATACTGAATTCCGAACTCGTTGAAGACTTTGAACTAACTGAAACCAAAAATTGATAAAATTATGAATAAATTCGTAAATGCAGTAGATAGAATAGTAACCTCTCAACTTGGTCTGAGCGTGCATGACTTGGAAGACTTTGCTTTTTGTGATTATTATGATGAAAGCTTTGATCCTGACGGCTATGAATTTCAAGAAGCAGTAGAAGAGTGTGCAAATGATTTTCTTGAACAAGTGCAGTCTTCGTTTATTATGTAATATGACAGAAGAGTTATATATAATCCTAAAAGATGGAGAGCCAACAGAAATGCGGGGCTCGCTTTCTGTTTTGGTTGAAGTTGTGAGGACGCTCGAGTCTAATATAAATAGGCAAATAGATCATTCTCCATATACGATAATCAAGATTGATCAAATACCGCAAATAGCTGATGCTAAGTAGTTTATGGAATCGGCCGCCGATTTTATGCCAAAGCCATAAAGCTTTGACAATTAGAGGTTTAGCAAGCCTCTTTGGTTTGCCATTCCCAAAGTTCGGGATGGCTTGCGAAGTGAAGATAGAAGCGTCCACCATTTGATTTGGCAAGTCTTCTCTCGATATCGGAAGGCTCGACACCAAAGCGAAGGCGAAAGTTTGCCTCGGAGGCAGAAATTCCAAGCTCTTTTTTGAGCTTTACAACTTCGCCCATGGTTGGACGAACTGCCTTCTTTTTGAAAACCCTTTCGGGTTTTGGCTTTGGAGCTTCAAAATCAGAAGGTTCTGCACCCATGCGAGAAGGAGCGAACTCGTTCCAAGTTTGGGCAACTTCCATGGAGTCCATGCCATTGGCAACAAGCCTTTTTGCCATGGATTTAAGAGCTTTACGCTCGTCTCTGCCACGATCCCAAACCGAATAGTCATCGGCAAAGTCGTAGAACCAATCATGTCCACGAAGGGCGTTTTCGAATTTTGAGAATAATTCTTTTATATCTAACATAAGTCTAATCTAATCTAATTTTTAGTAAATTGCAAGCAAAAAGCGATAAAGTTATTCACATTCTGCATTTATTTCTTAACATTGCCACGCATGGCAACCTTGTTCTGCAAGTCCCATTCGGCAAGCCAAGATTTTTGTTTCTCGATTACAGCAATGAGAATTTCTCTCTCGTCTCTATCAGTTGAGACCCGCAAGCGGCGTTCGCACCAAGCAAGATCGGCTTTGGTCTTTTGTAGGATTTCTATTCCTTTATCATTCATACCTATAAGGTAGCATATCTAACCCTTAATTGCAACAAAAAAATGATCAAACTATGAAAAAAGTTGTGATTTTTTTGGGGTTAAATCATTGGTATTCAACGGTTTACCCAAAATCGGCCAGCGATTTTGCCGCCTAAGTACTTGGCTATTAGAGGCTTACGCAGTCAACACTTTCTTGTGAGGCTTATCGTCTGACTGGATAGTGCAAATCTTTACGATCTTGGTGCAAGTCCAAACCCAACTTGGAACGCTGTGGTCTAGACCCTTGTAGTATCTCAAGCCTGCTTGCCAAGCGTTCTTGCCGTTTTGATGAACCTTGAACCTGTGGCCCGTGGTTCGGTTTACTATATCCAAAACCCAAGTTTTGCCCGTGTTATGGGCTTGCCAACGGGCTTGATTCCTACGGCATTGATTCGCCCACTCTCTAGAGGTAGGACCAACGCTCTTAATTCCTATTTGCATCTTAGTATATATATTGATCGGTTGAATCTACGAAAGAGTGAACAAGCTCAACATCTAGGATGTCCCACCATTTGAAAACCATGTCAGCATGAGACTTGAGAAAGGCATGATCAAGCTCTTGGTCTAGGTCGGCAGAGAATCTCAAGCGTTGAGTATTAACGATGCTCGGATCATCTTGGAATCTTTTGGTGACTTGTATAGTCACATTCTGAAACTCGACTCTGCGAGTTGGAACATCTCTATTTGATTGATTTAGCATAACTTTATTATGAATATTTTTTAGCGAATTGCAAGCAAAATCGTCTGCATTAAGCAAAAAAAGGATGAACCTGAATTTGCCAAGGCATAAAGTTGAAACGATACTGAGAGCGATACAACCTGCAAGTGATTAGCTTGCCAAGGCTATCTTTGTGAGCGAAGCCCACGACTTGAAAGGTTTTACCCTTGTGAGTGCCATACTTGACACGAACAACATCATTAATCTTAAACATAATTATAATGTAGCAGAAAAACCGCGAAAAGTCAAGAACTTTTTTTCACTTTTTTGCATTATAACTTATTGATATACAAAGACTTACGACTAAATCGCGGGCCGATTTTGTGCCAGCTTGGTTAGTCCTCCGTTGATAGGAACTCGAGGACAAGCTCGTCAAGCTCAGGCGGAGAGTTCTCGACTCTAGGAAGAGGTCGAACGCCCTCTGGCAAGGGGGGAGGAATCGGAAGGTCTTCCGCTGGGCGGAAACCCTCACGAGCTTCAAACTCGACATCAGTGATGCCGTAGGCGTGAGCAGTGCGGTCCAGTGAATCATTTTCGTTGATCATACTTATAAACTAACACATTCTGGCTAAAACACAAGAAAAAAATTAAACTAAATTATTGCACAATTCTGCTGCAAAAAATCGCGGGGCGATTTTGAGTAAACCCTTGATTATCAGAAACTTAAGCCCTAAAAAAAGCAAACTTTTTTCGCATCAGGTGCATTTTTTTCTTGCAATTTGAAGATAATTCGATTATATTCTATATATGATTAAGAAACTAGAAAAGCTCCACAAAGATCTTGCTTGGTGGCAGGACAAACTCAATCGCTCACGCAAGGAATCGACTCGCTCGATTCGTGCCGTTCATGTGCAACACTTGCAAGACGAGATCGCAAAGATCACGCAAGAGATTCAAAGACGCGATTTTGAAGCTTTGAAGCTTTTTGATGAGGAAGAAAATCCACATCTTTTTTCTTGACTTTTACCAAAAACTAAACTATGTTATACAACATGAATACTACTACAAAACTAATCGACTCAAAGTGGGAAGCCATAGGCAATGCCCAAAACATTATAGACAAAGCAAGAAAAGACTTGTTCGACAATGTCGCTCTAGCCTTGTCTCGCATAGAGGGAAAACTATCTTTCCTTAATTCTGAAAGCCTTGATGGAGGGTCTCGCATCGAAGGCGGTCACTCTCAGCAAGTCGCAAAAGATGTTCAAGAAGAAGTCTCTCAGGCTCGCAAGGCATTGGATAAGATTTTTGTTGGGTTGACTGACGGCAGGAATTCACTTTTTGATTCTTGAGGGCAATGGTAGGGGCATTTATTATTGGAACTCTGATCATGCTAGTTTGTAAAGAATTTGCAAATTGGTAGTTGACAAAAGAAGAAAATTTAACTAGGATACAGATATGCTTACAGAACAGATTGATAAAAAACTTATTCAAGATTCACTTAACGATCACGGCACAAATGGCAAAAGTCATCATGGCTACAGCTTCGAGGATTTTGTTATTCTAGCGTTTGGCTTTACCGAAGTGGATGGATCTCCTTACAGAGATCACAAACTAGGAGGTTCGCAAAAACATGGTCAACCTTTCGATGTACCTCAAGAGGTTGTCGCTCGTAACCCAATCATTCCCGAAGAGTACAAACTTCCTTGGTCAATCAAGGCAGTTGCCAAAGGCGGTTCTATCGGTTTAGGTACTGCAAGAATGCAACATGACGCTTGGACTAAAACGGGCATCGTTCAAGTTACGGCAGTATATTCAAAAGAAAACGGCAAGAAGATTTTAGAGCATTTCTCTATCAAGGTTATTAAGCCAAGCAATGAGTATTTCGGCAATCTAACCAAAAAGCTAGTTGATAGTCTTGATCCCGTTGCCAATGGATCATCCAAGGATGGCACATATGATCGCAAGCAATTCGAGCAAGAGGTTTCAAGTGCCAATCGTTCTCGTTCGGGAGTTATCGGACTTCGCCCATTAGGCAGAGCAAAGAATCTCCAAGCCTATATTGGATTCAAAGATTATTTTGAATTAGTTGCTTGACAAAAACCCTTAAATCTGAAAGAATACAATTATGCAAAACACTACATACAACGGATGGAGCAATCACGCCACTTGGAATGTCGCACTTTGGATTGGCGGCGACCAAGGACTCTACGAGTTCGCAAAGGAATGCGAAAGTTACAACGATTTTGTGGAGCAACTCCGCGAAGTTTCGGGCGATAGCTCTATCGGATACCAAACCCCCGACAGGGTGGCTTGGAATGATTCAGGGCTTGACATTGCCGAGCTTGATGCCTTCATCCAAGACCTAAAATTATAACAATCAAAGCCTTACGCGATTGGCACGAAAATCGCGGGCCGATTCAAGCTAAACTCTTGATAGTTAGTAGTTTACGAAAAGCTATTAGTAAAGCTTTTGGTTGTATTAGATGAATTACAAAGTGACTTTATGAGTGTTTTTTTTCTCGCTTTTTTCGGCTTCTTATGCTACATTATACATATGAAAGTTAAGGTAAGAAAGACAATCATTATGCCCAAAAGTCAACCACACAAGCGGAAGAACAAGATTCTTCCTCGTCATGCCAAGCACAAGAGTATTGTGCAAAAAGATAGTTGAATTTTAGGCTTGCAATTTCACAAAAAATCGTTTACATTATACCTATATTATGAATCAGTCAGATAGAATCGCCCTCATCGCTAACGCAGTCGCCCAAAGCGACAACAAGGTAAACAAAAAGTTTACCAATCTCCTTGAAGAACTCAAGGCAGAAAAACTTGCCGAGGACTTAGTCCTTGAGCATGGAATCCAACACGCATCTGATGACGATGTAAAAGAGGAGTTCGTTTCTCTTGACGCAGTCGAGCGTGAAGAAGACGAAGACTTCGACAATGACGAAAACCTTGTTGATATGGGTAATGTCAGCAGTTCTCTTCGTGAGATTTTCGAGTCCTAAACCACTAACAAAAGGAAAATTATGTTCGTACTGAAATCAATTCTCAACCAAGCGGGAGCCGTTTGGCAAGTTGAATCTATCGCCATGCGTAAGAAGGAAGCAGAAAGGCTTCTCAAGCGTAGGCTTTCCGTGAATGACGGATCTCGTCGTTATGGGCTTTTTCCTGCTTAAGTTATGAAAAAACATATTGCTAACTTCATCGAGATATTCATGCCATTCCTATGCGTAGGAATTTTCGGATCTTGCTTACTTTTTGCTTGTGCATTTGTCGCAGAACTGATAGTATCATAACATGATTAAGATTACCATACATCCTAACTTTAAGAATTGGCTCAATGTCAGCGTATTTGGTCGCATCATTGACCAAGTTACTTGCAACGCTCAAGCGTTAGAGATCGCTAAGGAGGTCGCCCGCAAAGAGAGACAAAGCCATATTGTAAACCTTGGAGAACTTGTTCGCATTGAAGACGCTTGAAGAAATGCAAGCAGATAATCCTTTCGTGATTACATCCATTGACAACAGAACGATTATTCTCCGTAAGGATTCAGAGTATTATCAGCCAAAGAAGAACGACAGAATTCTTTCTATTGACTGCGTACTTGCAAACTCATCTCGACTGACAGAGATACAACAAGGAATTTTTGAACTAGACGCATGACTTGGGACATATTATTATTTCTCCCTTGGGTTGCAGTGTTTTGGATCATGTTTGATGATCTATTCTGCAACCGAGGGTAAATCACTGTAAATCAGTAACTTAGGCGATTGGCACGAAAATCGCGGGCCGATTTAAACTAACCCATTGAACATTAACGCTTTATGCGTTTAGTCTGAAAAGATGCTCTTGTGCATGCAGTAGAATACTACAACCCAAGGCAAGAATAGGAGAATGTCGTAACTCATTATTTTGTTAGACTGATTGATTGCTGAAGCTCGTGAATTTTTGCGTCAACATCTACGGCAACCGAAGCGATTTGCTGAGCTTCGGACAAGTTGCCCAAGCGAATAGCATTCGCCCTTTGCGTGGTTAAGGATTGCAGAACTGCAACGAGTTGATTGATTTTTTCTTGTATCATAAAGGCTTTACTCCCATTCGGAGTGATGACCGAAGTCGAAGTCCTCGCCTCCGTCTTGGAAGTCGAGGAGGGCAACCCTGTCCTGCAGGTCACCGATCTCGTTGCGGATCGCAACGCGGTCAGCGGTGGTGAGAACGCAATCTTTCAGCGTTTCGTGAAGGATGGAGATCTCTTTGAGCATTTCGGACTTAGTCATAATTTTTTTTGAGTTAGGTTATCTTGGTTGTATGTATATAAGGTAAACTAGTTTTGGCAGAATTGCAAACTTTTTTTTTACTTTTTTTCCTTTTTGGGAAGGACTATTGCGAGGAGGATTTTTTCTCTTTCAGTTAATTTCATGTCTATAACATAAACAAAAAAGAGCGAAAAGTCAAGAAAAACTTTTAACTATTTTCTTGCACAATCCTGCTATAAAAATCGCGCGCCGATTTCATGCCAATTTTAGCTCTAAAAAAATCGCATTTTGTGAATAACTTTATCATTTTTTTCTTGCAATTAAGGGAAAACTATGCTACCTTGTAGGTATATGATTAAGACTACTACATTCAAAAAAGGAGATGTTCTGATCTCTCGCGACAACAAAGTTCTTCAGTTCAAGGGAACTTTCAACCATCCTGAACTTGGCAAGATTGCCAAAGTTCGCATCTACAACACGAACCGAGAAGTCGGTATTCGTTTCGAGGATGTCAAACTTCATCCATTTTTTTCTTAACTTAACCAAAAAAAACTGACAAAAAGCTTGACTTTTCAGTAAAACTAAACTAGATTACATATATGATTAAGATTGAAGTAAACAAAAACTTTTCCGAGTGGCTCAACATTACGCTATTCGGCAAGGTAATTGATAACGCAAGGACGAAGGCAATGGCTCTTCGTATCGCTCACGACATCCAAAGCGAAGAACGCAAGAAGGGAAACCGCTTGCCAATCGTAAGCAACTAAACCATGAGAAAGATCACAAAAGAAATTCGAGACGCTTTCATGTCTCAACAAAAAAAGTCCATAGGTAACACTTTTACAGATGGGCAAAACGTTTGGCTTCACGGCAACAAAATTGTCCGACGAGACGACAACGGAAAAATTTTCGCAACGCTCGCAGGTTGGAACACGCCAACGACTCGCGAGCGGGTCAACGGAATTACGGGTCTAAACTTCCACCAAAAGAATTTTGTGGCCATGCTCGGGGATTCTGCCATAGATCCCAGCGAGTGGTTCGAGGTAGCATAAAACAAACCCCCCCCATTTTCTCAAAAAATCGAATTTTATTCTCGCGAAAAAAAGCGGGGGGTGGTTTTTCTCAATATAAACTGAGTTTTGAATTATTTATAATACCTTTAACCAAAAAAAATCGGAAGCCTATTCGATCTTAATCGTATTGCTTGTATCCTTAGACTTTATTAGGTTAACAGTAAGAATTCCATTTTCTACCTTTGCGGAAGAAGCTTTCGGGTCAACATTAATATTTGCCGCAAATTCTTTTTTAATTACTGAATTCATTGTATCATTAATCTTTTTTGATCCATTTATTTTTATTACCTTATTTTCTATAGTAATATTGATGTCTTTTTTGGTCATTCCTGGAACTTCTAGAGTAATAGTATAGCCATTATCAGTCTCTTCTATATTAGAACGAGCAGAAAAGCTATTATTTCTATCTACATTAAACTGATTTGCGTTAACATCAAAAAAATCGGACAGCCAAGAACTTCCGAAGCCATTATTAATTAGTGAATATTTCATAATATATATTATTGCATTAGTCATGCCAAGTTTTTTGCGGTTAAAATAAGGGTTTTCCAGATATGCTCGGGACATAATGTCACAATTGCGCCACAACATAGTTTATTTTCTTCCCACTTAGTTTTTGTTCTTGAATTTGTTTGTTATTTATGCTAATATTAAAGAATGGATGACTTAAGTATAAAATTAGAGAATGAAGCTAGATTAAAATTTGGCACTAATCATGATTTTTTCAGACAAGCAGGAAAAGAAATGTGCGATATATATAATAATCGGCCAAAAGGAAGGGATATTATCATCGTTGGCAACTCATCTTCTTTATTAAATGAAAAAAAAGGTGAAATTATTGATTCATTTCCAAATATATGTAGAATAAATGATTGGATAGTTAGAGGCCTAAAGCACGTAAAGGATGTTCATGAATATACTGGCTCTTTAATAACTCATTGGGTCTCTGGTATTGGTTCTCAAATTCCCGCTTGGAGTCAAAATAGAACCCTGAAAAACAAAAAGACCATTTTTATACTTCCTCCTGATGCATTTCAACGGCTCAGGGCTTGGAGTTTTTATTATAATGGAGTTAATCCATCAATGTTCTCTACAGTACCATATATGAAGATGACCTTTTGTGAAAGATTAGGATATCAATTAG
>CEOW01056983.1_pt1 | contig 24308 bp, 4 predicted proteins | sample 530621 | NCBI WGS metagenome assembly CEOW01 (sample SAMEA2620734, study PRJEB7988) | marine metagenome | isolation source: saline water (ENVO:00002010), including | reverse complement strand
CATGGTGGTTACTAAATTATTTTGATTCTGACGACTATAATATGAATCAGCTAAATAGATAGGTATAAATAGATAAAAATAGATCGTTTGAATGGCGATAACAAGAATATCAAGAGCATTTAAGGATATTAGTCTGTCTTTTAAAAGACATCCTGTGACTAATGATATTGGAGTGCTTAAAAATGCAGATGCGATTAAAAGATCTGTTCGTAATCTTGTTCAAACTATTCCAAATGAAAGATTTTTTAATTCAACCATCGGATCTGATGTAAGAGGTTTGTTATTTGAAAATGTACCCGGATTTATTGATTTTGGTACAGCATCTATTATAGAAAAACAAATACAAACCACAATTGAAAATAATGAACCAAGAGTTGACAATCTAGAGGTTAATGTTGATCCAAGACCAGATCAGAATGAATATGAAGTAGTTATCATCTTTGATATTGTTGGTCAAGATTTTCCCACACAAGAGTTTTCATTCATACTTAAAGCAACGAGATAATGCCAATAACTAAATTCACTAATCTTGACTTTGATCAGATTAAAACACAAATAAAAGAATATTTAAGAGCAAATTCTAATTTTACTGATTTTGACTTTGAGGGATCAAACTTTTCAGTCTTAATTGATACTCTAGCTTACAATACATATATCTCTGCATTTAACTCTAATCTTGTTGTAAACGAATCTTTCTTAGATTCAGCGACGTTAAGAGAAAATGTCGTATCAATGGCAAGAAATATTGGTTACGTACCCCGTTCAAAAACAGCAGCAAGGGCATCAATATCTTTTTCAGTTACTGCGAATACTACAAGTTCTACAATGTCCTTACAACCAGGCCTGGTGTGTGTAGGAAGACAGAATGATTCAGATATAGTGTTTTCGATCTCTGAGGAGATAGTTGCGACTACAACCGTCACAGGTGGGGTTGGAGTTGCGAATTTTGGTTCAGCAGATTCTCCCATAGAGGTATTAGAGGGTACATTCTTAACCTCACAATACGTCGTTGACGGGTCACTGGAGCAACGTTTTATTTTAGATAACGCAAACATTGATTCATCATCTATCGTTGCTTATGTGGGCACTCCGGGTGTTCTGGGTAAACAATATAAAATGATTGATAATATAGTTGGAATTAGTTCAATATCAGATACTTATTTAATACAAGAAATACAAGATGAGAGATATGAACTTTTATTTGGTGATGGTATTTTTGGACGTAAACCAGATAACGGTGCAGTAATTACAGTTCAATATATTGTTACTTCAGGTTCTGAGGGTAACGGCCCTGAGTTCTTTAATTTTGCAGGTAATTTTTTAGGTGATAATGGTCAAGTAATCACTCCCTCCGTAATTCCAACAATTAATACAATTAATGCAGCGTCTAATGGAGGTGATATTGAGAGTATTGACTCGATAAAGTATTTTGCACCTAGACTATATTCCTCTCAGTACAGAGCAGTTACATCAAGAGACTATGAATCAATAATACAAACAATATATCCTAACACTGAGAGTGTGTCTGTTGTAGGTGGTGAGGAAGTTGACCCACCACAGTTTGGTACTGTGTTAATAACAATTAAACCTAAAAATGGTGAATTTGTATCAGATTTTGACAAAACACAAATTCTTACAAAGTTAAAAAGTTATTCACTAACAGGTATCAATCAAAAAATAGTTGACTTGCAAGTTCTTTATGTTGAGGTTGAATCTTTCATCTACTATGATTCAACAAAAGTATCTACTGTTAACGATCTAAAAGCAAAAATTACTACAGCTTTAACAAAATACTCTAATTCTGGAGATGTGAATAAATTTGGTGGTAGATTCAAATATAGTAAAGTATTAAATGTTGTTGATAATATTGATAGAGCAATTACATCAAATATTACTAGAGTTAAGATAAGAAGAAATTTAAATGCTTTAGTAAATCAATTTGCACAATATGAATTATGTTTTGGCAATCAATTTAATGTAAAACCAGAGGGACTTAATATTAAAAGCACCGGATTCAAAATTTTAGGCACAATTGAAACGGTCTTCTTTACGGATATACCAAATGATGATAAATTAACAGGAACAATATCAGTTGTAAGAAAAAATGCAAGTGGTGAAACAATTGTTGTTGTTAAATCTGCTGGAACAGTGGATTATGTTCATGGTGAAATAAACTTATCAACCATAAACATAATATCTACAGATAAACCAAATAATATTATTGAAGTACAGGCCTTCCCAGAATCAAATGATATCATTGGTTTACAAGATCTGTATCTTGATTTTAACATTCCAAGTAGTCAAATAAATATGGTTAAAGATACAATTACATCAGGTGAGCAAATATCTGGTGTTGGTTATAAAGTAACTTCAAGTTATTCTAACGGAGAATTAACAAGAACATGATCGGAACTGGAATAAACAAGCGTATACAAGTCCAAGATATAATTGATAATCAACTCCCTGAGTTTATTAGATCGGAGAGCCCATTAACATCGGAATTTTTAAAACAATATTATGTCTCACAAGAACATCGTGGTGGAGTTATTGATCTAACAGATAATTTAGATCAATATTTAAAATTAGATAATCTAACACCAGAAGTTATTGTAGGTGTTACAACACTCACATCTGCAATTGACTCATCAGACACAACAGTTACTGTATCATCAACAAAAGGATTTCCGGATAAACATGGTCTTTTTAAAATTGATGATGAAATTTTTACATACACATCTAAGAGTTCTACAGAGTTTATAGACGTTACTCGTGGATTTTGTGGTATCACTTCTTATACAGATCCTAATAATCTTGGTGAATTAGTATTTTCTACATCTGTTGCTGACACTCATGCTGTATCATCATCTGTTGAAAACTTAAGTGTATTATTCCTTCAAGAATTTTATAAAAAAGTTAAATCATATTTAACTCCTGGCTTAGAAGATACAAAATTAAATACAAACGTAGATATTAGTAATTTTATTAAAGAGTCAAAATCATTATACAAATCTAAAGGAACTGAAGAGTCATTCCGTATTTTGTTTAATGTTCTGTATGGGATTTCACCAAAAATTATTGATCTTGAAAATTTATTAATTAAACCATCATCTGCAGAATATCTCAGAAGAGAAGTGATTGTTGCTGAACAAATATCTGGTGATCCAAATAAGTTAATAGGGCAAACAATTACCAAATCAACTGATTTAAACACTTCAGGATCCGTATCTGAAGTAGAAATTTTTAGTAGATCTGGTAACTTAGGAATAACAACTTACTACAAACTTAATTTGTTTGTGGGATATGATGAGAGAACAGCGATACAAGGAACTTTCACAATACCCGGAAAGACAAGAATTATTGAAGATGCTCCTATAAGTTCTGATTTATTAACTGTTGATTCAACAGTTGGTTTTGGCACTACAGGAACTCTTATTTCAAACGGTGTAAATGGTATTAATACTATCACATATGGTGATAAGACTATAAATCAATTTTTAAACTGTACAGGAATTGGTGTCTCTATTCGATCTACCGATGATATTAGAAGTGATGAGTTTATTTTTGGATACGAAAATGGTGATCTTACCAAGAGAGTTGAGTTAAGAATTACTGGAGTTCTGTCTGATTTTGAACTTTTACCTAGCAAAGAATCCAGTGTCACTCTTGAGGGTGAAAAGATAACAGTAAAGAATTTGGGAGAGAAGATACCAAATCCAACACTTGCTAGTGATAGAACAAGGAAAACAGTATTTTTCAATTCTTGGTTATATAATACTGCAAGTCGATTTAAATTAGAAACTACAGGAATAACCGATTCCTCATCATTTATCACTAAAGCCACACTAGATGAATCTAACTTAAAAAATGGTGATAAAGTTTCATTCTTTGCCAAAGGTTCAACAGTGCCAAAATTAACTGGTATCAATGTTATAAAGGTAGATAGTAGTAATCAAATTGAATTAAATACAAGTTTGACTGTTGATGGTAAAGACCATGACTTACAAAGAGAATTAGACAAAGCAGTTGGTGCTGCAGGTGTTGATTTAGAATTTGGTAATAATAAAATTACTGCAAATGTACAAAACACATATAATGATAATGATGAAAATTACTATGTGGCATCATCTTCAATGCCATCATATATTATTGAGAAGACAGTTGTAAAATCTGAATTAGGTGCAAATCCTCAAATTGGTGTTGCTAATAATGCTGGTATAGTAACAGGTCAGTTACTTGAAAAAAATAACGTGACTGAATTGTATTCAAAGTTGCAATTTGATAATAAAATAGATTTTATCACTGGTGACGCGATTGCATACGTTCCAAGTGAAGATCCTTTAGTGGGTCTTGATACAACAGGAGGAGTTTATTATGCAGAGGTTTTACCTGATGATTCTGGAAATCCTGATAAAATTTTAAGATTGTATCCTTCAAGATCTTTTATAACAGTAACAAACGTAAATCCTGCTCGCCCACCGTATATTGAATTTACAAATACTGGAATTTCTCCTACAGGCACTCATAAGTTTGTTCTTCTAAGACATAAAAATGAACAGATAGGTGTACAAAAAATACTTAAAAAGTTTCCCGCTGAAGCAGATATTAAGTCTGGAAACTCAGTAAAGACCGAAGTTGGAACGACAGGTATCCTAAAGAATGGTGTTGAGATTGCAAACTACAAATCTCTTGATAAGATCTATTATGGCCCATTATCAGACTTTATAATTTTTAATCAAGGTAAAAATTTTGATGTTGTAAATCCTCCCCAAATCAGTGTCCCAGCCCCCGCTGGAGCAGGAACAACTGCATTAATTCAACCTGTGGTAACTGGCGAGTTGAAAGAGGTACTTGTTGATCAGCAAAATTTTGACATTGAAAGAATATCATCTATCACGTTGTCTGGGGGAAATGGTTCTGGGGCGATTTTAAAACCTATCGTCACAAAAAGACAAAGAGAATTGACATTTGACGGAAGATTAAGAAGTAATCGTGGTGGAGTTGATCATATTGCAGATATAATTTATACAGATTTACCTCATAACTTACAAAGCGGAGAACCTTTAATTTACAATAACAATGGTCATCCTTCCATTGGAATCGGAACTTTCGCAGGATCTAATACCGTACAAAATAAAACATTAGTTGATGGATCAGTATATTTCCCAGAAGTGGTTGGAATTAGTTCAATAAAATTGTATCCAACTATAAAAGATTATTCTGCTGGTATTAATACAATCGGATTTACTGTTGAGAATCAAACTGGAAATCATAAATTTACATTGTTAAATTTAAAAAATCATCTTAAATCTGTTAAAGTAATAGAAAAAGGATCTAACTATACTAATCGAAAATTAATTGTAAAACCTGTTGGAATCACTACAGTTGATAATTCAGTTAATTTTAAAAATCATGGGTTTGTAACGGGTGATTTAATACAATACGCTCCAACAAGCGGTGATGCAAATCATGCTCCTGTAGGACTTGGGATTACAACAAGATATCGTGTTTTAAAATTAGATGATGATAAATTTAGATTAATTGATGTCGGTGTTGGAGCTACAGATCCTAATTCAAATTATTTGAGAAATAATTTTGTAAGAATATCTGAAGTTTCATCTTTAAGTAATCATCAATTCTTTTTTGAACCAGTGGTTCTCTCTGTTAGTGCAGTTTACTCTCCAGTATCTGCAGGACTTACAGAATCTATAGTTGCTACACCAAAAATACGCGGCCCTCTGACTGATGGTTATCTATACGAATCAGGAACAAATTATGGTTCAAATATTCTTAACTTTGAGAAAAAACCAAACATAAAAATTCTTAATGGTGAAGGTGCTGAATTAAAACCAATAATTCTTGATGGTAAAATTGTGGAGTGTGATGTTAGATTTGGAGGTAAAGATTATACATCAGCACCAGATTTAGATATTGTTGGTGTAGGAACCGGAATAGGTGGAAAATTAAGAGCAGTTGTTAATGATGGTAAAATTACAGAAGTAAAGGTAATAAATCCGGGTATAGGATATACATCTCAACCTGCGGTTAAGGTTACACCTAACGGATCTGGTTTTATCATTGATTCTGCAGTTAGAGACTTAAATATTAATAATTTAGAAAGATTTGGGGATGAAATTCTATTAAGAGAGTCAGAAACTAATTTACAATACTCTGTTCTAGGTTATGCTGGTAAAATACAAACATCTTTTGGTGATACTGTTACATCACCACAAGTTCACTCACCAATAATAGGGTGGGCTTACGATGGTAATCCAATTTACGGGCCATATGGATACTCTGAAGCTAATAATAGTAGTTCTTTATCAAGAGTTCTTAATTCTGGATATTCATTAAATTCCTCACTTATAGTTAATAGACCATCAACCACTGTTTTTCCTGCAGGATTTTTTGTGGAAGATTATGTATATGATAATAGTGGCGACTTAGATGAAAACAATGGTAGATTTTGTAAAACACCAGATTTTCCAAATGGAGTATATGCATACTTTGCAAGCGTATCTCCCGTCAATCAAAAACCAGTTTATCCTTACTTTATCGGAGATACCTATAGATCAGACCCAATCGCTGATAATTTTACCATAAATCAAAATAATTTTGATTTTAACTCATCAAATTTAACAAGAAATTCTTTACCATATAAATTTGACGATAAAAATGCAGATTATAATTTTGCAATAGAATCGTATGAGATAAAACAACAAACTTCAATTATTGAATCAGTTACAAACGGTAATATTGATGATTTTAATATTGTATCTAGTGGTGATAATTATAGAGTTGGAGACAGTTTGAATTTTGACAACACCGGAACTGATGGTGGGGGAGCAAGTGCCTTAGTATCAAAAGTGAGGGGTAAAGATGTTGGTGGTGTAACAGTTGGTGTTACAACATATAGAGATGTTGTTTTTGTTCGTGGAGGAAACGGAACAGTTTCTGGATTTATTTCTACAACTCATAATTTAAATACAAATGATATAGTTGTTATATCAGGATTAACAACAAGTATTCCTAAACTAACGAGTTCACATCAAATTGGAGTAAGTTCTGAAAGCACAGTATTATACAAGGGTTTAGGGGAGCAAACCACAGCTGGTATAGTAACAGACATATACTTAGCAACAATACCACCATCAGTCTCTGCAGGAAGCAGTATTGGTATTGGAACTGAAAAATTATTAGTATTAAATACTTTCAAACAAAGAAGTATTTTAAGGGTAAAGAGAGGGATTGTAGGTGCTGCTGAGACAAGTAAATTCCACACACTTGGTGGATTAGTTCAAACTATACCACAATTTTTAAAGTTAAGAACAACTGATATAGGTGATTTTATATCTAAAAAGAATGATATTGTATACTTTAACCCTGCAGAAGCAGTTGGGGTTGCAGTCACAGTTGGAAGATCAGTTTCAATCGGTAAATCATATACTACGGGTGAATTATCGGAAGTCATATCAATACCAGCAAAATCTATTTTCTTACCAAATCATCCTTTTTCAGATAACCAAGAAGTAATACTTAGAAGACCAACAACTTCACCTAACACTGCATTCACCATCGGTATTGGAGATAGGTTCCAAGTAGGTGCTGATTTTACATTACCATCCTCTGGTGTCTCTACAACAGTGTATGTTAGAAAGTTTTCTGATGATCTTATTGGTATTGCTCTAACAGCAAATCATGAACCAGTATTCTTTAAGACAGGTAGTTTTGATAATTTTGAATATTCTATTGAATCAAACTATCCTCAAGTAAAAGGTAAAGTTGAAAGAATTACTGCTACTGTAGGTATATCAACTGTTTCATTTGGATCAACACTTCATGGTCTTCAAAATAATGATACTATTGATTTAAATTTAGTTTCAAATGAAACTAAAGGTATTGGTGCAGGATCAACATCTGTTATTGTAAAATATGATTCAAAAAATGACAAATTACTGATTAATCCAACAATCTTCTCAAACGCTGATGTAAATTCAGATGAAATTAATATAATCAATCATGGATTTAAAACTGGCCAAAAATTATTCTACAATGGTAGTCCTGCCACTGGATTAACATCAGAGAGGACATATTTTGTTTACAGAATTGATGATGATCATTTTAGATTAGCTGAGACAAGGTATGATGTAATAAATGAACCTCCCAATACAATTGGAATTACAACAAACAGTGGAGGCACACAAGAATTATCATTAGTAAATCCTCCTTTAAATATTGTTAGAAATGATAATTTACTATTCTATGTTTCAGATCCATCTTTGAATGGGTATAATTTGAATTTTTACTTCGACTCAGAATTTAAAAATGAATTTGTATCAACAGGATCTACAACAAACTTTGGAGTAATAAGGAATGGCACTGCGGGTGTTGGTACAACATCCACAGTAACACTTAGATTTGATAGTACAAACCCTGAAAAATTATTTTATACATTAGAAAAAACAGGATTTATAAGCACATCAGATCCTGATGTTAAAAATGGTTCACAAATCTCTTATATTGATAGTGAATACAACGGTAGTTACACCGCTTTTGGGGCAACTACTGGTGGTTTTAATATTTCACTCAATCAAGTTCCTGAACAGGGATCGTATCTATCAGGAGCAGCTTCAACTATAACTTATGATACTTCATCCAAAAATACATCCGGTGGTGTAAGTAAAATAAATTTAACATCCAGAGGTTTTGGATATAAAAATTTACCCAGTGTATCAAGTATTACTAGTGTAAACGGAACTGGTGCTAATATTTTATGTTTATCATCATCAATTAATAATATCAATGGAGTTAGAATCACTGATCCCGGATTTGATTATCATTCTGACAAGACATTACGTCCTGAAGCTAGATTATCACCAACTGTCACACTGATAAATTCAGATTCAATAACAGACATCGAAGTTGTTAGTGGAGGTTCAAATTATATTGATGCACCTGATCTTGTTGTCATTGATCCTGATACTGGTAAGTTAACTAATGATCAAGGGGTTATTCAGGTGATATTAGCCGCAAACTCAATATCAAGTATAAACATATTAGAATCACCTAGAGGGTTAACATCTAAAACACAAATTTTAAGAACAATAAACAATACTAATGGATACAGAGTAACAGACGTTGAAAGTAGTAATTCTGGTATTGTTACATGTACTTTAAAAACACCTATTAATGGTTTTGCAACTCCACAATTCACTGTCGGAGAAAAAGTTTTTGTCGAAAATATTACAAAGGGAAGTGCCGGAACTGGATTTAATTCCCCAGATAACGGATTTGAATTCTTTGAAGTGGTAACATATAATAATACTGATCCAGCAAAACTTGAATTTAAGTTACCTGCCTCTGCTACTAACCCCGGTGTTGCTGATACATCTGGCCAAAATTTTGCATCAGTTGTTAAATTTAGTAGTTATCCACAGTTTACAGTAACACAAAAATCTTCAGAGTTTAGAACAGGTGAAAAATTAGCAGTTCAAATAAACGCAAATCCGCTGACATTTAGTGCTACTGGTTCATTAGTATTAGATAATCGTCCGGATGAATTTATTAAAATTGAAGGATCATATGAATTTGAAGTTGGTGATGTAATTCGTGGAGAAAATTCAGGAACAGTTGCAACCATTGACAATATTAAAAATAATAAAGGTAGATTTACAATAGATTATTCATTAAGACAAAATAAAGGTTGGAATGATGAAATTGGTAGATTAAGTGAAGACTTTATGGTTCTTGCTGACAATAATTACTATCAAAACTTAGCATATACAATCCAAAGTCCTCAAACATTTGATGAGATTATAGACCCTGTGAATAGATTACTTCATACAAGTGGACTTAAAAACTTTGCTGATACGGGAATCACATCAACCACACAAGCAGGGATTGGAATATCTAATGCAACTATAGTTTCTGCAGATATTATTACAGATCAAAGAGTTGATGCCATTAACAACTTTGATCTAGCTAAAGATATTGATACAATTTTAGGATTTACAACAACATCATCAAAGTTTGTCCAATTAAAAAATACCAAACTAGCGAAATTTGTTAAATGTAATACTAATAGAGTTTTAAAAATTGATGATATTAGTTCTGAATTTTCTGATAGTGATGCTAACTTAACAGGAAAGATTTCAGTTCCATTTGGAGAAACTTTTGGTAGATTCTTAATACAATCAAGAAACATAGCAAATAATGCAATTCAACTTGATGAAGTTGTTTTATTTAAGGATAATAATGATACATTTACATTTGAAAAGAATAGCGTTGTTTCAATTGGAACAACCTTAGTCGATATAGAGGGTTCTACTGTTGATGGTAGTACTAATCTTAACATCTCACCAATCGATCCAAATAATGATGATATTGATATCAAAGTTTTTAAAAATTCATTCAATTCAGAAAATCTAAGAAGTGGCACCACAACACTGGGTGCGATGAGTTTGGTTGGATTATCAACAGTTGTGAGTGTTGGAACAACTGCAGAACCAATAGCATCAGGATCAACAACCTCAGTGTCTGCTTTTTATGCCACAGTTGATGTAACAGATTTATCAACAAATGAAAAAAATCACGTTGATGTTTATGCTACACATGATGGAACTAATTCATATTTTAGTGAATATTATGCAGATACATCCTCTGAAAATAATTTTTCATCAAACTTTATTGGATCATTTAGATCAAGAATACACAATAATATTTTAACAATAGATTTTGATAACTCATCATCAGTTGGAGCTGGAGTAACAAATATTCAAGTAAGAGCAAAAGTTGTTGGATTTGGAACTATTGGCACTGCAGAAACATACAGGTTTAAAGATAATGCACAACCTGACGGGAGTGAAACCTCTCTGATTTTGCAAACAGGAATTACATCAGTACAAACCTCTGCTAGTACAAATGTCATAGGTATTGATTCAAATAAATTTAGTGCCATTAAGAGTATTGTCAAAGTTGGTATTGGAACCACTGTTGGAGGAAGTTCTACACATGCTATACATCAAGTTTTAGCTGTGCATGATGGAACTGATGTGCATACTATACATTATCCATTTGTTTCTGTGGGAACAACTTCAGGTATTGGTACGTTTAGAGGGACTTTAAATTCCACAAATGGATTTGTATTAAAATTTGTACCCGATTCTGGAACAGGTAAACATCATATACAACATTACACTGAGGCAATTTATAGAGATGTAGATTTAATTAACAATGCACCTGATTTAGACTATGGAAGAATTAAAGAATCTCTTAGTGTTTTCCAATATAACGCTGTAAATGGTACAAGATCAAACAGAAAGAATTTTATTCTTAAAAGTGGCGGAGTTCCAATTTATGAAAAAGGATTCGATCCTGAAGATACTACAGTGTTAAATCGTAGCACAGGTGTCTTTACAATACCAAATCATTTCTTCTCAAACAATGAGCAGTTAGTTTATACACCAAAATCAACTTTCGCTGGAGTGGGTGCTACAACATTACAAATGTCAGGTGGATCTAATTTACCAACTACGGTATTTGTCAAAAAATTAACAAATAGTACATTTCAATTAGCAACATCTAGTGGAGGATCTCCTGTAACATTTACTAATGTTGGTGCAGGTAATTCGCATCGTTTATCAATGGTTAAACGACTTGAGAAGACTGTTTTGAATGTGGATAATATAATTCAATCTCCAATGGCATTCTCGCCTGTTACAGCGACTTTAACACATAATGTGGGTTCTGGTATTGGAACCACTGTTACTAATTTTAGTGTTAATACAACAACAGATATAAACTTAGAGGACAGTATCAAGTTTGGTAATGAATTTATGAAGGTAACTTCAGTTGGATTTGGAACGACTACAGTGGGCCCTGTAACTGGAGTTGGAACTTATCACATTTTAGGTGTTGAAAGAGGAGTTCTTGGAACAGAGGTTGCATCTCATAATAATGGTGTGGTCGGAAGGGTATTTTCAGGATCATTCAATATTGTAGGATCGGAAGTATTCTTTACTGATGCACCTAAAGGAACTAATAATCTTTCAAAAGATAAATCTGGTTTAGATTTCCCTAGATCTGATTTTCAAGGAAGAACTTATTTAAGAAGGACTTATACGACTAATAGAATCTTTGATGATCTGTCAACACAGTTTACTGGTGTTGGTGCGACATTCAGAATGAAATCTAATGGTTCAAATGCTACTGGAATTTCAACAGGAAGTTCTTTAGTCCTAATCAATGGAATATTCCAAAAACCAACCACCGAAAATAATTTAAGTAATAATTATAGATTCGTTCCTGACGGTGGTTCAGCACAAAATATCGTATTTACTGGTATAGTATCTGCGATATCGGGTAATCAAATTATTGTAGATGGTGATATTAATCAAAACCAACTTCCAAGAGGTGGAAAAATTGTATCTCTAGGATCATCAGGTGGTTTGGGAGTTGCTCCACTTGTTGGTGCGGCTGTGACTGGTATATTAAATCAATTTGGTACAATTACTGGTGTTGGTATTGGATCAACAGTTTACAATCAATCAGTATCTCCCTCAAGACCAGCTGGTACATTATCATTTGGATCTGGATATAGACCTGTAGGAGGAACAGTTTCTATTGGCGTAACTGATTTAGCATATACACATAAGTTTGTAAGTTCTGGTGTTGGATCAATTAGAACGAATGGAACAGGTAATAATATTTTTGCTGGATCTCAAAAAACAGCTACAAATGCAGAATATATTTCACATACAGGATTGTTAACTTTAACCATACCTAGTCATGGATTAAGTGTTGGTAATTTTGTTGGTATTGATACTGGTGGCATCGTATTTTCATGTTCGAGAGATGACTTCCAGTCAAATCATGCATATCCTCGTGCTATTTCTAAAACAACAGGTTTACCTGATCCAATAGCTGGTATTGCAACTATAATTACAGCAAGAACGGATGACACTATTACATTCTTTGTTGGATTTGGTGGAGGAGCAGGTAAGAATGCCAGTGTGACTGCACAGGTTGGTGCTGGTGGTACACTGGATATAAACATAGGTGCAGGTGGAACAGATTATGTAAATCCTAAGTTTGAATTTCCACAACCATCCTATGACAACATGGAAGTAGTTGGTGTTTCTAGAAATGGTGTATCTGGAACCACAACAGGATCTAACCTCTTGGTTACATTAAATGTTGGTGCGAGTTCAACAGTTGGTATTGGTTCTACTCTATTTCAAGTCACCTCATTTGAAATAGCGAGAGAGGGACACTCTTTTAAACGTGGAGACAAATTTAAACCAGTTGGTTTAGTCACTGCAAGAGGTGCAGTGTTAGAAGACTTTATCTTAGAGGTAACTGAAATTTATAATGATAAATTTACATCATGGGAATTTGGTGAGTTTGATTACATTGATCCTATAACAAATTTGCAAGATGGTGAAAGAACAAGATTCCCACTTAGAGTAAATGGTGAACTATTAAGTTTTGATATTGGAGATGGTGCTGATTCACAATTAATTGATATGAATAATTTGTTAGCTATCTACATCAATAATATTTTACAAGAACCGGGAGAAGCGTATGTCTTTGATGGTGGAACAACTTTTGAGTTTACTACTGCTCCTGAAGCAAATGACAATATTGCTGTTTTCTTCTATAAAGGAACTGCTGCAGAAGATATTTCAGTTGTTGATACTGTTCCAACTATTAAAACTGGTGATGTAGTTCAGTTGCAGGCTAATGATGATACTAGTTCTTTAACTAATGCTAACACTAGATTCATTCAAGATTTACAACAAAGAAGGAGAACAGTGTCTGGTATCACAACCACAGATACTTTTGAGACTGAAATCTATACTGGTGTTGGTATTAATGACTCAGCAACAAATAAACCCATAACATGGATCAAACAAAAAGAAGATAAAGTTGTTAATGGAATCGTTGTTTCAAAATCAAGAGAATCAATTGAACCTTTAATTTATCCAACTGCAAAAATTATTGGGGACATTGGTATTGGAAATACCTCAAGAATTTACGTTGATGATGCTGATTTCTTTGAGTACGAAAAAGATGAAGATTCTCAAGTTAATTCAATTAATTTTGATGCAATTATTGTCAATGATACCAATCAGGTATCTGCAGCATTGACAGCCATAGTATCAAATAGTGGAACAATAACTAGCATTGATGTTGTGAGTGGTGGTAGTGGATACGTTGGGGCGACTACATCTGTACACATTGCGAGACCTCCTGTTCCTGTTAAAGTATCACCAATCGCAACCGGTATTGGTTCTACTGCAGTTGCCACTGCAAATATTACAAATGGAGTCATCACATCTGTGACTGTCAACAGCGGTGGTGCAGGATACTCACAATCAATTATTCCTACCGTCATCGTTGCAGCACAGGAACCACCTACTGAAATTATAACTGATATTGAAGTTGTAAAAGGATTTTCTGGCATAGTCACAGGAATCTCAACATCTAAGTCTGGTAGCACTATGATTCTTAATTTTGGTCTACAAGCACCAGCTGGTCAGGCATTTACAGATTTAGTTGCAACAGTCCCTCTTTACATATCTGAAACTTCAGTTGGACATGGAGTTACTAGTTTGAACAATAGTGGTGTCGATGGAGAACCTGTAGCGATTGGTAGAACATTCTTAGATAATGTCTACATGGTCAAATCTATTACCAGTAATTCAAACAACGCTGAAATTCAAGTTGCTGTCCATTCAAATTTAAACGTGGGAACTGTAGGTATTGGTAATTCTATTGACAATGCAAATTATGGAAGGTCATTTAGTCTTACTCTCGGTGCTAATGGAACCTCTGCGTATACATTTACAGGATCTGATAGAGGTGAGTTTAGTTTAGGTCGAACACTATCCTCTGCGCAAAATCCTACAATATATGTTGAAGATGGTGATACAGTTAGTTTTGTAAATGGTATGAATGCCCATCCATTCCGAATATCAAGAATACCGGGTGGTGCTGCTTTAGGTGTAAGTGATGGTGTAACGAACAATGGTGCACAGAACGGAACTGTAGTATTCAACACCACGGGAGTTGGACACACCACATTCCACTATCAGTGTACATCACATGCAGCGATGCAAGGAACAATAAGAGTCAATAAATTCCATAAAGGCAAATTCTCATTCGGATACTTACAAGGAGCATCCAGTGGTAATGTTGTGAGAAATAATCCTGTTGCGATAGGGGTGACAGGGAACACTGTTGGAGTAAGCACTGGAGTCGGAATTTCTACCTTCCCAACCATACAAAGGAGAGGTTTTGGTATCCGTGATGGTGGTGCACTCAAGAGGTCTCATACACCATGACCATTTCCTGTATAAATATAGAAAAAACAATATAATAATGCCAGCAATTGTTACAGATCAGTTCAGAATATTAAATGCAAGTAATTTTGTTGCAGGTGTTTCTTCGACATCCAATTCTTTTTATGTTGCTGTAGGTCTTCCTAATCCTGCTCCAGCCTCCGTTGGTTTTGGTAGGGCAAATAATTGGAACACTGCAACACCGAACCCTCAAGATAGTTTTTCTGAAGTAGCACACATCGGAGATACTACAACTTTTGGAAAAAGAGTTACTGAAGCGAATGTTAGAAGATTAGCACGTAGAATAGATTGGACTAAGGGTGTCAAGTATGATATGTATAGACACGATTACAGCACATCAAACGAGGCACCAAATACTGGAGCAACACGTTTATATGGAGCAAACTACTATGTAATGAATAGTAATTTCAATGTTTATATTTGCATTGAAAATGGATCATCAGGAATTAACACCACAGGTAATGCATCTGAAGATGAACCAACTTTTACTGATTTAGAACCATCTAAGGCTGGAGAGAGTCAAGATGGATATGTATGGAAATACTTATTTACTGTGAATCCAAGTGATATAATTAAATTTGACTCAACTGATTTCATTGCACTACCAAATAATTGGCCAACAAGCACAGATGCACAAATACAAGCAGTTCGTGAAAATGGTGACTCAGATATAAACAATAATCAAATAAAAACTGTTTACATTGCAGATCAAGGAAATAACTATACCGGTGCAGGTGGTGAATTTGATATCTTAGGTGATGGAACAGGTGGTAAGGTGGTTGTAGAGGTTTCTGGTGAAAAGATAGTAAAAACTACAGTTTCGAGTGGTGGTAAAGGTTATACTTATGGAATTGTAGATTTGGGATCTATTAATACTGGTGCAGTTAGTGGAAATACTCCTGCAAAGTTAGTTCCAATCATTCCACCATCAAGAGGACATGGATTTGATCTATACAAAGAATTAGGTGCAGATCGTGTTCTTATCTATGCTAGATTTGATGATTCAACGAAAGATTTCCCAATTGATGCTAAATTTGCACAAATTTCTTTAGTAAAAAATCCAACTTCTTTTGGTACAACATCAATATATACTGGAAGCACCTTTTCATCATTAAAAGCTATAAAATTTAATTCTGCTCCTTCATCAACTCCTACAGTAGGTGGAATAGTTCAACAAACTGTTGGAACTGGTCAAACTGCATTTGGTTATATTGCATCATATGATGCGGATACTAATATATTAAAGTATTTCCAAGATAGATCCTTATACTTTGGAAGAAAATCTGATGGCACTAAGTATAATGATCAGACTGATGTTTTGAATATTACAAATTCAAGCACTAAGTTTGATTTTGAAGCAACATCTCAACCGGTATCCTTTACTGGAGGAAGTGCAACTATAGATACATCATTTAATCTTGGTATCGCTACTGACACAAGTAATAATAGAGTTGCATTAGGTGTGTCATTCACAAGCGGACTTGCTTCTCCTGAGATAAATAAAGGGTCAGGTGATTTATTGTACATTGACAATAGAGCTCTAATCTCTAGAAACTCTAGACAAAAAGAGGATATAAAAATCATTCTGGAATTTTAAAAAATGCCACAAAAAACGAATTTAAATATAAGTCCATATTACGACGACTTTTCCAAGGATAATCAATTCTACAAGGTTTTATTCAATCCGGGTAGACCTGTACAAGCTCGTGAATTAACAACTTTACAAACAATATTACAAGATCAAGTAGAGACGTTTGGTAGTCATATCTTCAAAGAGGGATCTATGGTTATCCCCGGAGGAACAAATTACGATTATGAATACTACTCAATTAAATTAGAGAGCGATCATTTAGGTATTCCCGTATCATTATACGTTGAAAATTTAAAGGGTAAAATATTAAAAGGACAAGAAACTGGAATAAGAATAAAAATTGATAATTATGCTCTCCCTGAAAATTCCACTGATATTACTGATTTAACACTTTTTGTTAAATATCTTGATTCTGGTGATGATAATGAAGTGTCATTTATGGCTGATGGTGAAAACCTATTAGTGGAGGAATCATTTATATATGGAAACACTGAAATAACTGCCGGTGAGACAGTTGCAACACTTGTTGAACAAAATGCATCAAATGTAGGATGCTCAGTTTCAATCGCAGATGGTGTGTATTTTATTAGAGGACATTTTGTAAATGTTTCTGCGGATAAAATTGTTCTTGATCCATATTCAAACATACCTAATTATAGGGTTGGATTATTCATTCAGGAGCAAATTGTTCAGGCAAAAGATGATTCATCCTTATTTGACAATGCAAGAGGTTTTTCAAACTTTGCAGCTCCCGGTGCAGATAGACTCCAAATAAAAACCACACTAACAAAAAAACCACTTACTGACTTTAATGACAAAAACTTTGTTGAGTTAGTGCGTCTTGATAATGGACAACTTAAGAAAAATGAACAAAAACCAGACTATTCTTATATAAAAGATTACATCGCTAAAAGAACTTATGAGGAGTCTGGAAATTATTCTGTAGGTAATTTCAAGGTAGAAGTTGCAGAGTGTTTAAATGATGGATTATCAAATGAAGGTGTTTTTTCTGAAGGTGAATTAACTGATCAGAGGAATATTCCAGAAGAACCTTTCATGTGTGTCAAAGTATCACCGGGAAAGGCCTATGTAAGAGGACATGATATTGAAAAACCCAATACAACAATTATTGATGTTGATAAACCAAGAGATAAGGAAGAATTTAATACTGCAAAAGTTAATTTTAAACTTGGAACTCTATTTAAATTAAATAACGTTCATGGAACTCCTGTCATAGGTTTAAATAATAATCTTTCAAATTCACTTGTTAGTCTTAGATCTCAAAGAAAACTCACAGGAAATAATCCCGCAGCTGCTGGTGCTGAAATAGGAAGAGCAAGAATTTACGCATTTGAGAATACAGATTCTCAATATAAAGATGCAACAACTCAATTTGATCTTTATGTATTTGATGTCCAAACATACACTATAATTGATTTAAATACATCTATAAGTAGCACTCAATTACCTATAGGTAGTTTTGTTGAAGGATTAAGTAGTGGTGCTAGTGGATTTGCAGTTGGTGCTGGTAGTGGTGCATCAATTACATTAGAACAAGTATCAGGTACATTTATTAGAGGTGAGCAATTAAGAATTAATGGATCCTCTGTAGAAGTAGGAGGAAGTTTTAGATCTGTTAAAAGTGTGACTCGATTTGGTTTGGAAGATATCAAATCAGTTTCCCAATTGAATACATTTTTAAGTAATGTTCATTTTAGTGGTGATTTAGTTTTACAACCTAAATTAATAAAAAATCTTGGATTAGGAGATGAAGTTAGTATAAGTGCAGCTTCAGGTGGTGTATCAACACTAACATGTGCTGGAAAAACATTTGGATCTTTGAAAGGTGGAGATATAATTATTGTTAATTTAACATCAGATGCTGCGCCAAGATTTAACCGCGTAACTCAAATTTCCACAGATTTAAAAACAGTTACTTTAGCCGCAACAAATTCTGTAACTGGTGTTAATGTTGGAACACTATTGGCAAGTGCTACACCAACAGGTGTTCATGTTGCTCGACCACAAATATTTTTAAATGATTCTGGTTTATTTGCAGAATTACAGAAAAAAAATGTATCTGATGTTTCAACAGCACAATCAAAGTTATTCATCAAAAAACAAGTAGAGAAACAAACATCTAATACAGGAACATTAGCGATTTCACTTTCAGACGCTGGTGTGTCGGATGCAACTTTTGCACCATATGATGGTGATCGTTATAGTGTTTCCCTAAAATCAACAAGTGATACTCGTCACATAGCTCTTACTGAAAGTCAAGTGCAACTTGTTGCTAATAATGAACAAGTTAATATCAAAAACCTTAATGGTAATGCAGATGTGGTGATAAATGTAACCTTAGAAAAGAACTTAATTAACAATAAAACTAAAAACATCTCTAGAAGTAATAGCATCGTAATTAATTCAACATCTAGGATAGGTGTTGCAACAGATGGATTAACATCAAGTGCCGTATATGGAAGAAGAGTTGAAGATAAAGAAGTTTCTCTTAATACTCCTGATGTATACAACGTAGTTGGTGTATTTGAATCAGTAAACTTAGCAGATCCAGTATTAGACAAATTGGTTTTTGTAAGTGGATTAGCACTTGATTCTAACACTATATTGGGTGAAAAAATAAAAGGTGCACAAAGTGGTGCTATTGCTGCTCTGGTAGGAGCAACAAATGCAACTACAGTAGAGATAATTAATTTAACACAAAATAAATTTATCATAGGTGAATCAATTACTTTTGAAGAATCCAATATTACTACAAATCTTCAAGGAATAGTTGCAGGATTATTTAAAGATGTGACTTCAAACTTTATCCTCGATGATGGTCAGAGAGATGAGTTTGCAGATTACTCACGAATTGTAAGAAAAGATGGTGCAACAATTCCATCAAGAAGAATAAGGGTTATTTTTGATAAATTTACAGTACCAACAAATGATACAGGTGATTTATTTACCGTTGATTCATATCCAGCTAACAATTTCAAAGATGTTCCACTACTTAAAGGTGGAACTTTAAGAGCGTCAGATACGTTAGATTTTAGACCAAGAGTGGCAGATTATTCTGGTGGTAGTCTATCTCCTTTTGCTTTTGCATCAAGAGTATTTGATACTTCAGGCACCAATCCAACTTTAATCCCTGCTCCAAACGAAGCATCTACAGTAGACTTTAAGTTTTATTTACCTAGAATAGACAAATTGGTATTAGACCCCGCTGATGCTACTGATAAAGCGTATACTGGTGGTTATTTTCAAGTAATTAAAGGTGTATCATCACAAAATCCAATCATCCCAGCTGACGTTGAGACAGCAATGACTATTGCAACAATTGAAGTTCCTGCATATCTTTATGATACAAAAGATGCTGTTATAACAGTTGTTGATAATCGTCGTTATACGATGAGAGACATAGGTAATTTAGAAGATAGAATTGAAAATCTTGAAGAATTAACATCTTTATCATTACTTGAATTAGATACAAAAGCATTACAAATTCAGGATGCTGACGGATTATCAAGATTTAAAACTGGATTTTTTGTTGATGACTTTAAAAATACTAATTTATTAGATCGTGGAAACCCAGACTGCAAATGTGATGTTATTGGAAGTTTACAACATTTGGTTACTCCAACTGATTTCTACTCAGTAAAACCAGAGTTAGCTATTAGTAATTCTTTAAATCCAAGCACTGCAGATTTTTCAAGTGACTTAGAATTATTAGATTCTGGTGTAAGAAAAACAGGAGATTTGATAACACTTGATTATGATGAAGTTGTATTACTTGATCAACCTCTTGCGTCAAGAGTTGAGAACGTAAACCCATTTAACGTTGTAACCTTTAGAGGAAATATGATACTTAGTCCAAGTGCAGATACATGGACAAGAAATGTCATTATTGATGATGGTACAAGAACTGTTTTAGGCGATGTTGAAGAAACATTTACCAACGATCGCATTGTAAGCAGTGAACCAGATACTCATATTAGATCTCGAAATGTTGCTTTTGATGCAAGCGGTCTTAAACCAAATACAAGATTTTATGCGTTCTTTGATAGTACATCTGGAATAGATATAATTCCAAAATTAATTGAAATATCAATGGATTCAGGTGCATTTGATATTAATGAGACAGTTGAAGGTTTTGATGGTGGTAGTCGTATATTTGCAGCTAGAACTTGTGCACCAAATCACAAAACTGGTAGTATCAGTTCTCCGACTACAACTTTTTCAACTAACCCATATAATACATCGATCACGTTAGCTAGTTTATATTCATCATCATCTACTGTTTTAAATATAGATCTTGCATCTTTAGTTGAAGATGCACAGGGTAGTTTCTTTGGTCGTATTGAATCAGGAATAAAATTAGTTGGATCTACAAGTGGAGCAACTGCAACAGTTAGAGCACCAAGATTAATATCTGATGCTGTAGGAGATCTTTTAGGATCTTTCTTCTTTCGTGATCCATTATCTAATCCTGCCCCACAATTAAGATTTACAAATGGTACAAAGACATTTAAACTCACATCAAGTTCATCTAATTCACAACCATTACTCGGTGATCCATCAATAAGTGAGGTAGAGCAGAATTATCGTACAAGTGGAGTTGTTGATACGTTTAGACAATCTTCAGTGGTTGTACGTATTCCACCACCACCTCCAATACCAGTTGTTTTTAATATAACAAACGAATTTATCACACAAGAAATTACTAACGTCACTAACGTTACTGAAGTTACTGAGGTAACAAATGTTACTAACGTCACTAATGTAACTAATAATATTACTGAAGTAACTGAGGTTATTCGTGAACAAGTAATTATCCGAAGGGGTGATCCTCTGGCACAATCATTCGTGGTTGATGAGAGTGGTGCTTTCCTAACAGCTGTTGACTTATATTTTAGATCTAAAGATGTAAAAGAAAAACTCACAGTACAAATTAGAACTGTTGACTTAGGTATTCCTACTTTAATATTAATTCAAGATTATGCACAGGTAGTTTTAGAACCATCTCAAATAAACATCTCTGAGGATGCCTCTGTAGCGACAAGAGTTACTTTCCCCTCACCAATTTACCTTCAGGGTGGAGAAGAATACTCTATAGTTCTTCTGGCTCCTTCTAGTGACAACTATGAAGCATGGATTGGACGAATGGGTGAACCAACAATTGAAACTCAAAGTCTTCCAGATGCTGAAAGTGTAATTATCTCAAAACAGTATATTGGAGGTAGTTTATTCAAATCTCAAAACGGTACTATTTGGACACCAAGTCAATTTGAAGATCTTAAATTTACACTTTATAAGGCTGACTTCTCTAAATCAAGAGATGCAGAATTAATTTTCTACAATCCACCATTAAATTATGAAAGTGCTCAAATTTCAAATTTAGGTAATAATGCAATCAGGACTTTACCAAGAAAAATGAAGGTAAAGATTGATACAGGTGCAACAGCATCAGAGATAGTGCCCGGAACAGTTATTGGTGCTGGTGTGGCCGGTGTAGGTAATACAACACCAAAAGGAATAATTGAGAGAACTGGTGGAACTGTTAACGCTGTATCAATAGGACAGAGTGGAACCGGATATCCTGCAGTTTCTAATGTGACAGTCGATACTTTTGCAATTACAGGAAATGGAACAGGATTAAAATTGAATATAACCACATCTAATGGATTCGTAAGTAATGTGAATAGTGTGAATGCTGCAGGATCTGGATATTCACAAGGAGACTTTGTTGGAATAACAACTCTTTCTTCAACTTTATTACAGGGAACAGGATGTGCTATTAATATTAATAGTTTAACTGCGACTGATACTTTATATCTTACTGATGTTCAGGGAAAACAATTCCTTGATAACGCACCACTTTTGCGTTTTAATGGAACAAATTTTGTTGCCTTAACAGGAAACAAATTAGTGGATGGTACTGTAAACACACCAATAAATTCACTTTATGAGGGAAATGTTATTGAAGTAAGTCAATATAATCATGGTATGCATTCTGGTAACAACAAGTTAAGAATTTCAAATGTATTACCAACTACAGCTCCAGTTGTACTAAATGAGTCATTTGGTTTATCAGACTCAGTGATGACTATTGCCGATCCAGTGAACGTTGGTGTTGCAGGTACACAGGCTTTTGCTGCATTTGAAGGTATATCAACTTCAAGGGGATATCTAAAAGTTAACAATGAAATCATGTTATATGATGGTGTCAGCAGCACTGAAACATTAACAATCACTCAAAGAGGTGTTGATGGATCAGCTATTCGTGAGCATGCAGTTGGAAGTTTAATTTATAAGTATGAATTTAATGGTTTCTCATTAACAGGCATAAACAGTGAGCATCAACTACCATCTACTTCATTATTAAGAAGTGAAAGTGATATAGATAAGTACTATCTTGAAATACCTAGAGGTGCAAATTTCAATTCAGCCACTGATCCAATAAGAACTGGTATTTCAAATCAAGAAGATGCTATGTTGAATTTCTTTAATGATTCATTTGGAGGTGGTAAAGAAATATTTGCTACTCAAAATATACAATATAATCAAATTTATCCAAGAATGAATTTTATAACTCCCGGTCAAACAGCCATATCTGCTCGCACAAGGACAGTTAGTGGAACAAGTGCAGGTGGAAATGAGGAATCATTCCGTGATCAAGGATTTGAAAATATCGAACTCAACAAAATAAATCAATTAAGCACACCTAGACTAGTTGCGTCACCAATAAATGAGAATGAGTATTTGACAGATTTACCATTAAATAGGTCAAATACCATATCAATTAGAATGTTATCTGGTGATAGAAATTTATCACCTGTTGTTGATACAATGAACGCATCTATCATTTACGTAAGAAATAGATTAAATAATCCTGTAAGTGATTATGCTACTGATCAAAGAGTAAAGTTAAATTCAAACGATCCTCACGCAGGAGTTTACATCTCCAACCGTGTTGATTTGAAGCAACCAGCAACTTCGTTACAAGTTGTATTGAGTGCACTTAGAAATGAGTCATCCGACTTTAGAGTTCTTTATAAATTATTCACCGGTGAGGTGAGTGAAGGAGAACAAACATATGAATTGTTCCCCGGATTTGATAATTTACTTGACACAGATGGTGATGGTTTTGGTGATGAAGTAATTAATACTGCTAGAAATAGCGGTAGACCAGATGCAAAAGTCGCATCAAGCACAGATAACGAATTTTTAGAATATCAGTTTACTGCTGATAATCTACCAGAATTTACTGGGTTCGTAATTAAAGTGGTGTTTAGTGGTACAAATGAAGCCGAAGCACCAAGGTTAAGTGATCTACGAGCAATTGCGTTAGCATGATA